>JAEEGK010003136.1_pt1 | contig 41369 bp, 42 predicted proteins | sample 8958771 | NCBI WGS metagenome assembly JAEEGK01 (sample SAMN16246547, study PRJNA631951) | gut metagenome | biome: gut microbiome; feature: rumen; material: SC-attached | host: Bos | place: Iran: Karaj | collected 2018-10
GTTTTTGGCGTGATAACATTATTTAACGAGCTATCGCCCCATTTATACTGAATTGAATTGTATTAGTTTGCAAAATGATAGGCAAACAGATTTGATTTAATAATGCTCTTGGCGCTTGACTCTCACCTTGCTTCATTAGCGAACGGGGCGCTTGCGCTCATTCAACTAGAGATTTAACGGTTTGAAACACGCTGTAACGGCGAAATTTAGGTGTGTTAGAGGCAAACGACCTCGTCGCATAACTCACTGACAGCCTTTCGGTGGGTGATGAAAAGCATGGTCTTTTGTGGGTATGTCGTAAAGAGGCGGTGATATAGTTCGTACTCTGTGGGTTCGTCGAGGGAACTGCTGATTTCGTCAAGCAGGAGGATGTCGCCACCGTGGAGCAATCCACGGGCGATGGCAATACGCTGTGCCTGACCTTCGCTGAGTCCGCTGCCTCGTTCTCCAAGTTCAGTATTGAGACCATCTGGCAGATTAAAGACAAAATCAGCACAGGCAGTATGCAGCACCTGTCGCAGTTCGTCTTCTGTAGCATCTGGCTTTGCCAGTTGCAGGTTATAGCGGATGGTGCCGCTCATCAGGGTATTGCCCTGTGGCACGAAACAAAGTTCACCGCCCACCTCTATCTCTCCGCTGGTAGGCTCTATGAAGCCGAGAATCATGCGGAACAGCGTGGTCTTGCCAATACCCGTTTCACCCATGATGGCAGTCTTGCTGCCGGCCTTGAAATCATGTGTAAAGTGGGAAAGTATCTCCCTGTCGCCTGTGGCATAGCGGAACGACACGTCTTTGAAGCGAATGCCTTCAGTACATGTATTGCCATGATGTGCAACTGACGGTGCTTGTGACGTCTCGTCCAATTCACATAGCCTGTCGATGCTGGCCGTTGCATGTATCACGCCTGGCACCATATTCAGCAGCTGCAGGATGGGACCCTGTATCTTGTTTACCAGTTGCAGGAACGAGGTCATCACACCGAAGGTGATCGTGCCGTTGCGCAGTCCTATACCTCCCCAAACGAAAGCCAGGAGATAGCCGAGTCCGAACACGCAGCCCATGACGAGCCGTGTGATGACGGTAAACCTCATGCGACGCATCATATTGCCGTGAAGCCGCTGCTGCATGGCGTCCAGCCTGTCCGTCACCCATTGCTCGGCATCCAGCGAGCGCAGCACGGCATTATGCTCCATGCCCTCCTGCACCTGCATCTGGATGCGGCTCTCGTCCTGCCGGATGTCAAGCGTCATCTGTCGCAGCCGTCTGGAAATGAGTTTGCCGAAAACGATGGCAAGGGGTGTCAGTAGCAATAGTGCCCATGCCAGCCGTGCGTCAAACCACCGCATCAGCAGGAACGCACCGCAGAGTTGTATCATCGTGATGACCATCTGCGGAAGGGTGTCAGTGGTCGTAGTGCTCACCTGCTCGATGTCCTTTGCCAGTCGTGAGGTGACATCGCCCGAATGCAGTTCCTGTCCATCATAGAGTTGCCTACGGAACAGGTTGCTGAAAATACGCAGCCGCAGGGCATTCGTTTGACGGACACCCGCAGAGGTTGACAGCCAATAGGCTACCTGCCTTAGGATTACACCGCCCACAACGGTCATCACCAGCCAACAGACCATCCGCAGCACGTCGTCAGTCGTTCCCTCGCGGATGGTCACATCAATGAACTGCTTGCTGAGCCACACCATCATCAGTCCGAGCCCGACCTGCCCGATGCCTGCCACGACGTACACCGCCGTATTCCAGCGGATGCCCCGTGAGTTCTGCCAAAGCCATTCGATGTATTTCATTCAGGAAATAATCTTAGTGTAAGCAATCTTCTTAAACCCATATCTCGCCAACTTATACGCGCCATACCCCAGCAGGCAGCCAATCGTATTGTGCATGACATCATCCAGTTCCGAAAAACCTCTCTGTAATATGAATTGCAATATCTCTATTGACAGGGAGATGCATACGGCAACAACTAAAACACCTTTCCACTTCAAGTCTCTAAATGTCAAGCCTAAGAACAAACCGATTGGTACAAACACGGCTACATTCATGATGATCTCGGGAATAAGTTCGTGTTTGCCATTGATGATTTCCATGTAACTCCAAAATGGAGTCAGGCTAAATTTAGGCGTCTCTCTGTAATATCGACTGAAGACTGTTGTGAAAAACAAGAGTATGACATACTCGACTAATATGAGTCCCGAAACAAGCCGCCAACCTTTCCTGATGCCTTTTGTTATCAAGAAGAGCAAAACGCCTATACAAAGGATGTATAACAATATCTCATATAAATCTATAGGGAAATCTTTGTATAAATCCTTAAAGTACTTCTGAAAAACGCCTGTCATTCCGCCCTTCTTTCATTTGCCGGTTCCATCGTGGAGTTCTGTAATCCCACGCTCATCATGTTAAAGAAGAAGCGCGGGGAGTCGAGGGGGAATAACTGTGCATGACGTAACACGTCTCTTAGACGGTGGATGACGGAGATTGATTTCCTGATGATGAAGGGATACTTTCTATAGTAGGAGAAGTCTCTTTTACAGCCCAGATTCCCCACCTCCATGACGAAGGTCATTATCTGCGACGCCTTCCTTTTCCATTTGGCCGAATGGTCATAATACGGCATCGCCTCTTGGGGCATTCCCAGAAATCCGACGGCAAAGGCTGCAAATGCCTTCCATTCCGACATCAGCCCCATTGCCCGCAGTCTTGTCCCTAACAAATCCACATCCAACTCTTTCCTATAAGTCCAAAGTAGCCGACACCAGTCACATATCTGCCGCACGCCCACGCCTTCTTTGTAGAAATGATTAAGGAAATGAGTAAAGACGAACAGCACATCATTGTCTACAGCCGGCAACAGTACCTCTGCCTCACCATTCTTCCACACCCTCACATTTCCCTTGGTGCAGGAGTCGTACTGCAGCGCATCCAGCACCCTGTCTATACGTTTCGACAGCCCGCAACGCACAGTGCCATGCAGTTCTACCTCCCATTCTTCAATCCTCATCCCCAGGTGCTTGGCGTATTTAGACTCTTGCCCTATGTGATGGGCTTTAGGGAGGAGCAGTTCCTTTGCCTTCTCAAAATTTATCTCATCCAACAGGAAATCCACATCTCCACACGCTCTGTACAGCGGTCTCTCATAGCACTGGGCGATACCTTGTCCCTTCACCAGCAGTGTCTTAATGCCGCAGGCTCTCATTTCCTCAACCGTCTTGCCGATGAAATCATTCATCTCAGCGTTTTGCAGTTCCAAATGCCAAGCATGCCCAACTAACTTCACAGATTCTTTTTCTGGCAATTTGACATCTATAACATGTTCTATACCTGCAGCAATTATTCCTGTTACCGATTGTTCTTCAGCTATCCGTTTTATCTCAGCGAAATCGTCATCGCATATAGACTCCAGCCGGACATCTGTCTCCCAGAGACCGGCTCTTAATAACATGAAGAACTGCTGTTCTGTCTTATTGCTCTTATTCATATAGTCAATCATTATGCTAATCTACTCTCGTCGTCGAAATTCCTAGCCATATTGGAATATAAAGAGAAATCATTCTCTGTATCCCATTTCTCTGCATGTTGTTCCCATTTTATTCTGTCAGCAGAAGGGGGAATCATGTAGTTTCCGAATCGCTCTGTCAGGAAATCATGTAATCCGGTTGGAACGCGCAAAGAAACCTTTTCAAAAGGACACGGCTCGGTCGTTTCAAACCATGCCCGCTTGTAAAGTCCTCTTTTGTAGATTGCTTTCCCAAGGAAATTACAATAATAGTCTGATTTACAATGACGAAAACGGTAAACCTGCTTGAGGGCATATCTCAGCATCACACTCTTTGGCAGGAACTTGGCAACACCCAGCAACCATTGCCTGACACCCGTCTGGCGGCTATATGAGCGCATGGACATTCCTTTTACCACAGCGCACTTGGCCCAGAAGCACTGCCACAATTGGAGTAACTTATGATTCGGACACGTGTGTAGAATGAAAATATCAACGAATATCCCTTGATGAATTTTCCAGTCCTTGGTCAGTTCCTCGATGTAGGTGGTGCCGTTCATCCTCAGTTTGGGCACCGTTACCATACCATTATCCTGAAGCCCGTATTCCTGGAGGTAATACTTCTCATGATCACCATCAGATTGGAATAAAGCCCTGAACTTTTCGTAGTTGTCAGGGGTCATGAAGATGTCCAGATCATCATCCCAAGGGATAAACCCCTGATGGCGCTTCGCCCCGAGGGCAGAACCACCCATCAGACAGTAGTCGATGCCGTGCTTGTCGCAGAAGTCGTTGATATAGACGGCAATTTCCAATATTTTATCCTGAAGCCTTACGATGCCGTAGTCATCAGGCAGGTTGTCTCTCATATATTTCATTATCCAGTCAATTTTTTCCTCACGAATGAGGGTAAGTTATAATAAACAAGTCGTTTCCAGTCTCTGAGGGGATTTAGCATGGTCTTGACGGCCACATCGTACCCCTCGTTCCTCACACAGCGAAGAAAAGCCTCGCGCTCCTTGGGTGCGGGGCTGCCCCCTGAGAAGCGATTCTCGCCTTTTATAACGTCCCAAGGCATGGGAAATACTGCCAACCTGTCCTTGACGGCATCAAGCAAGGCACGTCCCTTTGAAGTATTGCATAAGAACATAGACACACCCTTAAAGCGGTCTATCTGGGGAAGGAATTTTCCTATTGTATGAAAATCACCGATGGTGATATCCGCATTTCTATCGCCTGATGCGTATGGGCATCGGTAGCAGATTTCCCTGCTTACCCATTGTTTGCAATAGGCATTGTAATAAGGCACAAAGAGATAGAGGCCTTCTTGCCTGTATGGTTTCCCCTGCTTCGTGCCATCATACATGAAATGATGGGATGACGACGCATGCTTCATCTTGTGCCTGAACTCGAAATGCGAGATATGAATTCTCTTTCGGGCTTCAAGGTACTTGATAGACTGGTCGAACTGCTGCTGACTGCCCACGCCGTGACAGGCAAATTCGACGCATATCAAAAGGTCGTACGCTACGCGCAAATAAGACTGAAGTCCGGCAATCTGGCAAGGCGTAGCACAATAGAGCACCGTCTTGCCGCTCTGCAGGTCTTCTTTTATCTGAGAAAAGCTATTGCCGGTATCACAAAGGAGATACTTCGACTTGTATAAAGGGAGCAACTCATCCTTTGTCGTAGCTCTCGCTGTCTTCAGCCGCAGGGTTTCGTCGAAGGCCGCTCCATAGACAACCCCTCCGCCATCTATCACGTGTTGGGCAAAGACAGCAAACAAGCCTCCACTGGAGCCTTTCTTCTTATCATCATCATCGATAGCGTATGCCGCGCCACAGAGATTAGGCTCGTCTGGCTGGTCAGGTTTGCGAACCGTCAGAATAGGGCATACTTTTTCACATTGCCCACATTCCACACAAATAGAATTGTCCACGCACACTTGTTCGTAGCCGTCCTGATCCGTCTTGAAAGAGATGGCACGGACAGTACAAACATGCTCGCAGGTCTTGCACGCACAGCAATTATTTCCGATGATACTAACAGACATTACTTTTTCAGAGCCTTTTGGGCAAACATCGTAGATGATACTCCTTCCGTATGTGGCAGGAACACTACTTCGCACCCGACAGCGGCCAATTGCTTTTCTATCTCGTCATACATGGGCGAACCTTTCCAATCGTCGCCGTGGAAAATGGCATCGAAATGGTACTTCTGCCAGGCTGCAAACTTATCCATGTTCTCCTGCGGCACCACCTGGTCCACATAACGGATAGCAGCAACAATCTCTTTCCGTTGCTCAAACGGGACAACAGGTGTCTTGTGCTTGTATTGCAGCACGTTCTCGTCGGTAGAAACGCCAACGATTAAATAGTCACATTGTTCTTTCGCTCTTTTCAGGATGTTGAGATGCCCGACATGGAACATATCATAAACCCCAGTCGTATAGCCTACTTTATATTTCTTCATCTTTTTATTAGTTGTGATGACAATATTCTCTTCTTTCTCTCTTCGAAACTCAGCCCATGCAGGCAGAGGAAATAATCCTTATTCTTGTCAAGAAACGAATCCACCTTGCCGATGACTTTGGCGGGATTTCCACCAACGATACAGCATGGCTCGTCGATGGATTTAGTCACAACACTTCCCGCCGCGACAATAGTATTGTCAGGAATCGAGACACCATAAAGCAGGATGGCGCGGTTGCCGATAAAGCAGTTGTCGCCAATCGTTATAGGGCCACAGATGTCTGACTTTACTTTTCTGTCGAGAAACAAACCGATGCTTGCGTCATGTGTCAGGAAGCAGACTTCGGTTGAAATGGTGCAATTCTTCCCAATGGTTATCAGATAAGGCTCCGAAGTGATGATATTGCTGAAAATATGTGTTCCATCTCCTATCGCCATTCCTTCCTTGCGGAACGCATCCACGACAAAAGAATTACCCCTGCCTAGGAGCTTGCTTAACACTATCGTTTTAACGTACTTGATTCTGTTCATCTTCTCTATGATTTGACTTGGCTTCGTCTTCGCTCTTTATTCTGCTTCTGATCAGTTTTGCCGGATTACCCGCCACAATACTATACGCCGGGAAATCTTTCGTCAGCACACTGCCTATTCCTATAATCGACCCTTTGGCGATATGCCTTCCAACCAATATGTTGACATTGTTGCCTATCCATACGTCATCATCAATGATGATTGGCTGTGCGGGGGAAAAACCTTGTTTGCGCATGGGGATGTCCGTTCTGTCAAACCGATGGTTTTGGGATAACACATAGACGTTTGTTCCCATCATCACATCATCCCCGATAACAGAACCGTTAGGAATGAAACAATGAGCCCCGATACCGGAATTGTTGCCGATTCTTATCCTGTCGCCTTTCCCGAATACAGCCCCTTTGTCGATGCTGACGTTCTCGCCGCAATATTCGAAGATATGGCGGCAGGCCCAACGACGTGATAATCTGCCCACCTCGCCCAAGGGCCCGTCGTTCATTGGCAGGTGCCTGAAGAGGGCATAGTATAAAACCAAGCATATTCTCTTTGAAATCTTCATCGTCATTGTCTATTGATTGTTACCTATTTCTTTAATATCTTATGATTGACATATTCAAGTCCGCGAAGATAAATCAAGGAGGCTTCTTGTCTATATACAAACAATACGGCAAGGAGCGCGAACAATGAATAATAATACACGTATGAATGGTGAAGGTAGTTCATGAAACCAGCCATCAGCAAGAATGCCATCGCTATGATAACCTTCAGGTAATTATTGCAACATCTATAGAAATACTCACCAATCGCCGCTTTTGTTATTAGCATGGAGAGTGAGGCCAATGCACTTGCTATTGCCGCGCCTGAAATACCCATCGTCGGTATAAGAATGATACAAGATGCATAGTTGACCAGGACATTAACCACGTAAGCGGGAAGTTTAAGAATCGTTTTCCCTGACAGTTGGATGCCCAAGCCCAGCGTTTCGGACAAACTATCACATACAGGCCCCAATAGCAGCAATGCCAGAATCAGTTTGCTTTCCCAATAGTCTTTATCAACAAGGACGTAATAGATAATATCCTGGGCAAGAACAATAGACAAAGCCAAGGATACAATGATTAAAGAGATGCAACCTTGCGCTTTCTGAATAAGGCGCTGGTCTTTTTTATAGTACTCATATACAAATGGCGTCCAAAAAGAGCCCAAACCCGACTGGATGACAGAGATCAGGCTGGCAATCATGATGCCATTGTAGAAGATACCCATCATCCTGAAATCCACGTAGTCTTTCAGGATAAATTGCGACAAAGACAGATTGAGTGTCACTAAAAAGACTGTCGGGAATAAAGGAATCGAGAATTTTGAGAGTTTTACAATCGTATCTTTACTGCTGTCTATCTTGCCTTTACTTTGTTTGAAGGCAACTATAAAGAACGCCAAGAAAATAGAGAACAGAAGGATGCTTCGGGCACTGATGGCTAATTCGGCAGTGGGCTTAATCAATACAACAAGAACAATTGATAATTTGATAATAACTGTAGCCAAGATCGAATTGATACAAAACTGCTTGACGTTATTATCCATTCTGTATTTTAAGGCACACATTCTTGAAAACATCAAGCCTAAAGCGTAAACAATCAGATTAACTGATACGATGATGGTCGGATAGCCTAAAATACTAACAGAAAAATATCTCCATAAACAAGCAACTACTGCACTGACGATCAAAGAAAGTGCAAGCATAATCTTGCTGATTAACTTGAAAAGAGATTCCTTGGTATTATTGCCTATAGGTTCATTATAATATCTGCAATACGCCTGGTCGAATCCAAAGTAAATAAAAGGAACAATAAAGTTTGCATAGGACAAGAACAAAGATATCTTGCCCATTTCTTCAGGTGAAAACAATGCAGTTGTTATCGGTGTGGCAATGACTGCAATGACACAGTTCACCCAAGAAGCCAGCGAAAAGCCGATAATCCTGCTAATGAATGTATTTGAAGAAGATTTCATTATTTCAAATCAAACTTTTTGATGGCAGCAATTAATGTAATAGCCTGCGTCTTCTCTACAGATGTTCCGTTCATCGCCAAATCCTTGACAGCATCGCTTAAGGCATGATTCTTAATAGAGGAACTATACGCCAGTAGTTCATTGAAATATGCCTGGAGAGACTGGTCTCTATTAAGATAATAGCCTATCGGATTCATGTGATTCTTAGAATCCACGCCTCTCAATGGCGAACCAATTCTTGACCACACTATCTCAAGCCACTGTTTTGCAGTCCTGCTCCTGCCCATGAATCTGAAAGTAGGTGTGGTAATCTTTGCTCCCATCTTCTCCCACTCATAATTGGCTGCACCACGATGTTTCTTTAAGATCCATTTCTTATAAAGTTTATGATTCTGCCTGATATGAAGAGGCACTTTCAGTACTTTATTCATCAAGTCCCAATTCATAAAAGGAGAAACATTCTCGACGTATGGCATGTCAATCATAGAACCATTATTGATGGCGCTGAATCCTCGATGATAGAAATTCGCTATTTCATCATTGGGGAAGTCTTCTGTAGTGGATGCATCCAACATGTGAAGATACTTCTGAGAGAAGGCGCCATTGCCGAAGGTATATTTGTCCGATATATTTTTATTATGGGTAAACTGAGAAAAAACGACATCGCCTAAGTTGCCTGAATGCAACGCGCCGAAGCATTCTGTATTGAGATATCTCATCATGCTGTTCACGTGGGCTTGAAGTGAATACGTCACATTGCCACCTGTCACGTCAAGAACGCCATCAATGTCATAAAGCCACTTGCCGTCATCCAATGCTTTATACAGCCACTCGTGCTTCAGATCCCGTGCAATCCTTTTAGGTATAAACTCATCCCAGTAATCAGATTGCGAGAATGTGATATTCAGCTGATTCGTATATCCTAATTCATGGGCCACCCATGATACCATGCGAGAATCCAAGCCGGCACTCAAACTAACGATATGTTGTTTTACACCACATTCTTTCTCATGATCAAATTCCAATTGTATGGCGCGTCTGAATTCGCTGTCGTAGATCTCTATCGCATCTTGCTCGGTAATCGTATCTTCTGGTGTATTATCGAGCAAGCAGTATCTTTGGGTTTTCAGCTCTCCGTTTTCGTAAACGGCATAATAGCCAGACTCCAACTTCCTGACTTCTGTACACAGCGTATGCCCACCCAACATATACCCGTATGACAACAACAGATAGGCTCCAGTTTCACTTAAATTATTCTTATACCCATTATCTGCTCGTAATGCATAGATATTTGCAATCATGGTGGAGATTACCAAACTATTGCCAAGAAATGAATAATAGATTAATTTGCCGCCTGTCTGGTCTGAAAAAATGACGTAGCGACTCCGTTTCTTGTCATAGATGAAACCGCCAAAAGAACCTCTCCAATCCTTAAAAAACAAATCACCACGCTTTTGGTAAAGCCCTATGACGGATTGAGACCAGGATGATTCCTGTTTCATCAGAGACAGGCGATTAAGCACAACACCGTCTAATACAATGGTATAATCGTCATCGTCATAGAACAATTTGTCTTCCTTTAACTGGGGAATAAGGTGTGAGAAAGATTGAAGTCCACCATTCTCTATTTTGCTTTTGTACTGAATATTGACATTCGATATTTTTGAATGATCCCTTCCTAATATCGATGTAAAACCAAACTGTCTCATCCTGTTACAGTATTTATTGTTTTGTCCCTATACTTTCCAAATCCTTAAAATTGCCCCACTTTACATTGCTTTGAACAAATTGGGCAGGGTTTCCTGCTATCAAGATGTTCTGCTCAGTAAATTTTGATGTGACAAGGCTTCTATATCCCACAATTGAACCGTCAGCGATATGGCTACCCTTCATGACGTGAACTTCGGCACACAGCCAAACATGATTGCCGATATGAATGGGTTTGAATGGTTCCTTCTGAATGCCGTTCCTAAAAACAACATGTCCTGTGGCATCAAATACGAAAACATTCCATCCAAGCATACAATCGTCGCCAAAGGTTATTTCCTTATTACACGAAACAACGAAATTCTTATTCGCCGAGAAGTTTTTCCCAAATATAAGAGCCCCCCCGGACACGCCAATGACACACCCTTCAGCGATATTGCATTTGCCCCTGAAGACCAAAGTCCCTTTCCTGATGTTTATTAAACTTCTTTTCGGACTTATCTCTTCTACTCCATTAAAGCCCAGGGCTACCATGAAAGGCGAAAGGGCGGTGTCCTCAAATTTAACAACACCTCTTTTCAGATGCAGTAATTTTACATTCCATGCTATAAAAATAGGCATTCTTATTGCCTGGTGCAAGGGCAATACTCGCAGATTGAAATATAGCGTTTTAGGAATTGAGAACAAATACTTGATGAATTGCTGATAGGTCATACTAATCGATATTGAGAATATCATTCCATTGGTTTTTGACTGTTTGCTCAGAAGCGAGGTTGATGATCCCGTTCCTGTTCTTTTCACTCAGTTTTTTATATTTATCTAAATCACTGATAACTTCGATAAGAGTACGGCTTAAATCATTAATATGGTTGTATGGTAATGCAAAGAAGTTTTCATTCTCAATATCATCATAGTGAAGCCACTTCCCATATATGATTATTGAACCTGACAGCATCTGTTCCTGTAAAAAGGCAGACAGTGCATCTGTAAGTATATTGGTCACATGAATATTTGTCACGCTGTGAAGTTCTTGAATCTGTACATAGTTCAGGTATTCTTTCATTATACATCCATGAATATGATTATTCAAAACAGATGTTTCAATTTCCTTCTGATAGGTTTCATATTCCTCTGGTGCATACGTCATCATGAAGACCCAGAAGCACTTGTCTCTGATGTTATCGGGCAGCATTTTGATTTGACTGATGATTTGCTCATACCTCTCAGCCCTGGTTGCGGTATGCCCGCAAAGTACGATAATCTTATCCTTGGGAAAGCCGAACCGTTCCAGTATCGCATTCCTTGGGGGCAGTTTGTCCTCCAGCTCCAGAAAAGTACTAACCATCTTTTTGGGGAACTGGATTAAAGTAGCCTTGTCTTCATACCTATTCTGAGTCTTGGTATTGAAAACGTCATAGCTATGCTTGTTGGGAAGAATAATAGCCGATGCTTTCTGATATGCACTATTAAACAACTGATTATTCACAGATTTATTTCTCAGAACATCCCCTCCATAGAAAACAAGAAATATCTTCTGAAAAGAATTGCTAAACAGGTTAACCCAGTTCATTGCCTGCCATGAGCAATAATGGACTATCAGATAGTCGTAATGATTTGATTTCAGGTGCTTGTGCAATGCCCATGTCCTCTCTGCAAAATTCAAGGCAGAATTGAATGCCCCAATTTTGGTCGAAGGCTTTTTGGACGGATTTAATACCCTGATGTTTCTTGTCTTATAATAATCATCAAATTCTTTTGGCTCATGATCGACGTTAGCCACATTAAAAATTGAAATATCATCAAATTCCAATGTGTCGGACAAAACGATATTTACAAAGTTATAAACGTGCCGGGAATCACTACATCCCATGATCAATACTGAATGATTCATAATTCAATTTTTTCGACATTCTAAATCTTTTTGCCTTATCAATAGCAAGTTTATAAATGGAATTAAAACAAACAGGACATAAAATCCATGAAAGTATTGAAAAGGATTCATAAGAGCCATGATAAACAGCGTCACAAGGTAGCTTTTATTTTTTATTCCCCTATTGGTTCTTTTGAATGAAAGAATAAAATAACCGAAGAGAAAGAAACACCCTATCATTCCATATTCCGCCAGGCTATCGCAGATTTCAGAATGAGTTCCTACATTATATTTCTCTAATTCAGAAAGTTTATTCCCTGCCATATAGCCAACTCCAAAAACCGGATTATCAAGGAACGCATTGAATGAGTCGACAACCAATCCCCATCTTTCATCAACATAGTTTTCACTATTTGAACCTGTTTCAAAAGAAACCAACTTCTCACCTATACGATGAAAACGCTTGGCATATATTTCTTCAGAAGCAGAACCTGATAGTTGAAAAGCTATACTTGTCAATACGCCATTCCATAATAAAAAAATTAATCCGACACTAAATATATAATATAACATCCTCGCACCTTCACTCAAGCGGTTTCGAATCTCATAGAATATACCAACAATAGCACCCATTATAGAGGCTATCAAGGTCGTTGTGCTTTGTGTCTTTAAAACCAAATTGAGAAGGAAAATTGTAAATAGCGCAACGAGGCATGATTTTTTAAAACTTAGTAACCTCCTAAATAGCAAAGAAACTAAAAAAGTAAAGAGTAAGGCAGAGCCAAAGGCAATGGCATATCCTCCGCCAATATACAGCGCTCCAAATGCATCGCTATCAGCTGCCAAAGTCCTTGCTGCGTCTGGGAACCGTGAATAGAACGAGATGGCCAATCCGGATATGATAATCCAACCAATCAAGGAGACATATACAATACACTTTATTTCTTTAAGCCTATTTCTTCGATAATAATACAAAAATTGGACAGGACCTGAATAGATCATTGAATACACACCAATATAGGATAACAAATGAGTCAGATTCCCAGCTAAGCCGCCTGTAAAGAAATAATACATCAGGAACAACAGAAGATAGCGTGTTACCCTATTTGAGATTGCATAAGAATAACTCTTTGGGTCTTCTGCAAAAGCGGTTACATTCCATAAAGCAAAAAGACCAATCTGAATAAAATTGTGTATACCACTATTTGAGCCAGTCAAGTAGAATAAGACATAAGCCATAAATACCATACAGCTTATTCCTATAGATTTATCCCTTATTAAAGCCTTTCTTATCATGACTTTATCAGTGAAAGCACGTAGTCTTTTTGTTTATAGTTCGCAAGTCGTTTCACTCCCTCTTTCTTGTCGTTGAGCCTTTTTATGAAAGAAACAAGCACTTTGATATTCTGGAAACACTTAGCCAGCATGAGTAAGCCTTTAATCTTGCTCATATCCCTAAACATCACCCAAGCAAGTTCTGTCATGTGGTTTTTGTATATGAAATCACACTGCCTTTTCGAATATTTCTCCATTAAAGGGCTCATGGCTTTGAAATAAGCCGTCTTATACTCCTTTAGTTTCTCATAATCTGGTCTGTTTGACAAATCCGAGCCATCTATAATCGTTAAAACTTCATTTAATAGAATTATTTTGTATTTATTTGTAAAATAGGACATCAGTTGTACTTCCTGATGCCTGAATAGATGTTCGTCAAAATAGCCGGTCTCATCAAGACATTTCCTGCGCAACAGGACAGTACAAGTTTGGATGTTCTGTTGCTTGGACATCACTCTTAAACTCTGGTCATCCGTACATTCCCAAGTATCAGAAATATGGGTCAACTCATGGCCCTTGAAAAAAATCTTCAAGCATGACACTCCTCCTACAGACTCGTCCATCTTCTTGAGGGCAGCAACCTGTTTTTCTATCTTGTCAGGAAAGATAAGATCATCGTCATCTAGAAACGAAATGTATTCCCCTTTTGATTTTCTGATGCCGGCATTTCTGGCAGCAGCCCCGTTTATATGCTTGGGTTGTGTTACGAGGGTTACGTTATCGTATGCAAGCCTGTCTATCAATTGTTTTACAGACTGGCTGTAAGCATCACTTGGCACATTATCGTCAACCACTAATATTTCTATATCCCTATATGTCTGGTTGCGGACTGAGTTGATAGCCCTTTCAAGCGTGTCGCTTCTTTTATAGGTAGGGATGACCACACTTACTAATCCTGGCGTGTACATGATGCTATTTCCTTAAAATTGTTTTGTACAAAAATAACTTTAGGAAACCTGGCATATATATAAAAGCTCGTATATATAGCCTGTTCTTTAATGCCTCAAAACGGTTGATGATACCCGCACCAAGTAAGTAAGACTGGAGCATATCCCAATCGATTATTTCCCGCCTGTTGCTTCGTCTGGTTATAAATCCGTTTCCTGTTCTCACATAGACAACGACATCATCAATGTTGGCCAGAACCGCATTTCTACCAAGAAGATCCACCCATAACTTATAATCTTCTAACTTGCCGAAATTTTCACAATAGTTCCCCGCTTTCTCTACGACAGACTTCTTATACATAACTGATACATGATTCATCGGAGTCCGTGTCTTCGCCATTTCTCGTATGGCTTTCATGTCCAGTCCTACATGCCTCTCAGATTGCATATCCCCAGGGGTATTCGTAAACTCGGCAATCGAACCGCCTATCACATCCACACTGGGATGATTCTCAATATAAACGAGTTGTTTCTCAAATCTGTCTGGTAGAGAAATGTCATCAGAGTCCATCCTTGCTACCCATTCGTATTTGCACGCTTTCAAGCCTGTATTCAGTGCAGCGGCAAGACCTGCGTTCTGCGGCTTTCGAATGACCGTGAACTCACATTCAGGTGAGGCCTTGATAGCATCTTCTATGGCGTGTTCTATGTCTTCTGGGACAGGGCCATCCTCAACGACGACAATTTGGGCAGGCTTTACCGTCTGCTCTTTACTGACACTCAACAATGCCTCTTTGAAAAATGAAGCATCGTCTTTACCATAAACAGATAGTAATACAGAGAACTTCATAGATTAATAGATGGGCGTTAACCAGTCCTTATACTTCTCCAACTTACCCTGAACACATTCCAAATACTTCAAGTGTATCTTCTTGGTCCATCCACCTTGACCTCCAGTTCCTATTGAATAGCGGTCAACAGTATAGATTGGAGTCACCTCCATGGCTGAACCACAGAGGAATGCCTCATCTGCCATATAAACCTCTGTGCGGTCAATAGTGCGTTCCTGGAACTTCATTCCAAGTTCTTCTGTAGCCAGTTTAATCACGGTGTCACGGGTAATACTCTCCAGCACGCTGTCAGTTAAGCGTGGTGTAATCAATGTGTCACCTTTCACCATGAAGAAGCAACTGCCGGGCCCTTCTGCTATCTTACCAACCTCATTCAGGAATATACAGGTGTCATAGCCATTGCGCAGGGCCTCTCTCTGACCGGCCCGGCTGTTCATGTAGTTTGCACCGCACTTGATGCGAGGACTCAGGTTTTCATCGCTGATTCTGCGCCAAGAGGTGATGCAGCAGTTTAAGCCCTTCTTGTTATACTCGGCAGATGTTCTGCCACGAGGAATAGGAGCCACAAACATTTCTACGGGTCCTTCCGAGCCCCATGAACCGAAACCATCCACAAATAAGGTCTGACGAACACTCAGATTCTCATCATATTCATTAGCCTTGACAGTATCTATCAAGGCTTTTTGATAGTCTTCTTTGGTGAACTTGCTGTCCAATTGTATCAGTTTGGCAGAACGTATCAGACGGCTATAATGGTCGCTCAAGCGAAAAGCATAGAGTTGCTTCCGCTCGTCGTTCCAATAGCAGGGAATACCCTCAAATACATTGAGCCCAAACTGTGTACTCGGTGAAAGCACGTTCACCTTTGCCTCATTCACATTCATAATCTGGTCTTTAAACCAGATTAGTCTGTTTGCAACATCAGTCTTAGCCATATCATATATCGTTTAAACTTTACTTCTCACTCTGAATCGGGCAAATGCGCGATTCTCTTCACTTCCTCATCATCCATAGCGGCTGATTCCTCTGCACTCATGCCCTCACGCTGGTCTTCATTGATATTCGCACTCTGGAACATCTTCAATACAGTCCACCAAAGAATCTTGATGTCAATCCAAACACCTTCTGTCTTAAAGAGGTCAACATACTCGTTATCCAACGTCACCTTTTCATCCCAGGAGTTTTCGTTTCGGCCCTTGCACTGTGCCAAGCCTGTAATACCGCCCTTCACTTCAAAGCGTTTCTTGTATTTCTTGTTCAGCGTATCAAAATCTCCCAACTCGTAGGTGACGCAAGGTCTTGGACCAACTAAAGAAATATCTCCTTTCAGCACATTGAAGAACTGTGGGAACTCATCGATACTGGTCTTTCTCAGAAATGCGCCCACCTTGGTCACACGAGGGTCATTATCGTATGAAAACAGTCCCGTTCCCTGCTTCTCGGCATCCACCACCATCGAGCGAAACTTCAGCATCTGGAAAATCCTACCGTCTTTGGTTCTCCTGCCTTGCTTAAAGAACACCGGGCCTTTGCTGTCAAGTTTAATGGCAATAGCCACAATCATCCAAACTGGGATTAGAAGAATTACCGCAACCAAACAAAGCGGGACATCAATACACCTTTTTATAAAGAGGTTTAGCCTATACATGCTTAGAAGTTGAATGTATGGAACAAGTCATCAAAGGTCTCTTGGCGTTTAATCACCTCTGTCTTACCCTCGCTAATGTCCAGCACAGGAAAATTAGGAAGGATAAAAGGCGGTTTCATCACGATAGAGTAACTACCACAGTCATTGATAACAATCGCATCTTGATGTGCCAGCTTTCCAGTATAGTTGTGGTACAGCACATCTCCCTCAATACAGGTAAAACCTACGAAGTCCAGATTCTTGTACGCTTTCTGCTCTCCACCCATAGGAACGACTTCCATAGGAGGATTGACACCAGTCATGCTGATGTTCTTCTGGCTGCCAAGAACGGTTGCTACCCATTTACCACGAACATTCTTGATGGTTTTCACCGTTCCTACAAACATCATGCAGTCACCCACAACAGCACTGCCTGGCTCAATCAGCAGTTCCGGCTTCACTTCTTTGTCCTTAAAGAAGTCGGCAAAAACTGTTGCCGCAGCCTTGGCGTATGCCTGATAGTCGGGTATCTCGCAGCCAAACTGCGCCTTCAGTGAATCTGCCATCTTACCAAACAGGCCACCACCAATATCAATACGTTCAGGAATAATACCCAAGCGGTCCATCAGGTCCACCATTCCTTTGGCTCTTGCAGGCCAATAGACAATCTGACGCTTGGCAAAGTGGCACTGGAAATTGATGAACTTTACGTTCTCGGTGGTTGTAGCAAACTTCACAGCCTCCATGAAATCCTCCCCTTCCGTATCAAGACCAAAGCGGGAAACCACACCGTCGTTCACCTCGTAGTTGCAACGGATACCCACATGAATCAATTTGTCCTGATGGCGGTTGTGAATAGCCTTAACCTGCTCAAGTTCTTCTTTACTGTCAATATTTACAGTACCTCCATCCAGTAAGAACTGCTCCATGATAGGAACGTTCTTGATGGGGCCGTTCCAGATGATGCGGTCTGCTTTGCAACCAATACGTTTGGCTACCTCCAACTCCATCTCACTCACCACCTCGGCATAACCGCCTAGTTCATTGACAATCTTGCAGAGTTTAGGGGTATAGTTGGTCTTGTAGGAATAGGCTATATTCCAGTTGGGGTATATATCGTTGAATGAAGCTTTCAGTTCTGTGAAGTTCTTCCTGAACTGGGCACTGTCCAGCAGATAGAAAGCTTCGCCGTATTCTGCGCGGAGTTGTTCAATAATCTGTTTGTCCACAATCAAGAAATCAATAATTGGTTCCCGCTATCTTGTTCACGGCAGCAACTACAGCCTTGCGGTTCTCTTCAAGATAAGCCGTATCTGCCTGTGAGGCCTCTTTCTCTAAGGCTCTTAGGCCAGATATGCCAGTGTCGAAGATACGTTGCACTTCATTCAAGTCAGTAACAATATCTGTATTGCAGAAACTGCGACTTACTATCACCATGCTGGAACCAAGACGCACATGCTCTTTCAGTACCATTGAGCCTTGCAGCGCACCACCATCGAGGGTGGCTATTCCGCCAAAACCAAAAGGAATGCCCTTCGCCTTTATCTTGTTGCCAAGCCTTTCCACTGTTCCATTGGCCAGCAGTTCGAACATGAATTTCATACCAAGTTCTAGATGCAAATCGTTCAGGCCCAAGTGAATCATGTCGATGCCAGGAACTTCAAGGATTTCATCAATGAGACTGGCCGCCTCGACAGTTTCCAGCAAAAGGAGTGTCTTGGCACGGCCATTCACCAGATGGATAAAAGTCTTCGCCTCCTCAACTGTTTTAAAGTAGGGTAGCATCAATATGTCAGCACCTGCTTCAATGGTGGCATCTATCTCATCCTTTGACGATGGATAATTATCCACCGCATCATGAATGGGATTGATACGGACTAATAGTTTTGATTGACTGATGGTCTTTCTGATCCTCTTGATATCATCTATAGTATGATGGTTCTGAACTGTGTCCAACCCACTCTGTCTGAAAGCCTTGCCTATAACTTCCATATCGAGGAAAATCCAGTCAACACCAGCATCTTCTGCAATTCTTGCTACAGCAGGGTTGTTGGTTATATACATTAATTTCATATTCATTGTAGCTGAATCTTTATTTTTCACTCTGGGTGGTTTTAGGGAGGTCTTGATTGTCGGTAGAGAGTTTGATGAGTGCTTTGAGGAGATCATCGGTGTCGTAGTCTTCTTCTTCATTATCGAAGAAAAGGAGGGGAATGAGGTGATGCTCCTTGTGGAATACCCAAGCGGTGGTGGCGAGGAATGCCAAAAAGAGGAAGATCAAACAGGTGCGAGCACGCGCAGGACCAGCCTTTCTGACAGGTACCGTGGCTGGCTGAAGCAGGGTGAAAGCAGGCGTTTCCTCCTGTACCTTGGCTTCGGCTAAGCGTAATTGCTCCGCTACAAGTGAATAAGCCTGGTATTTCAGGTTCATCTCATTATTGAGCTTGACTTGCTCGCTACGCACACGATCCAAGAAGACACGCCGGTTGGCATCATTCGAGGCTGCGCTACTCCTACGAGCTTTCTCATAACGTTCCTCAGCCTCCTTATAGAGTTTCTGGCTATAGGCTAAGTCAACACGTGCCTTACGGGTGCGGTAGTCTGTGATGGCATTGTCGTTAGGCTCATTGTTAGTACGCATGCGAGCTTGAGCATCACCAATCGCATTGTCGACCGTATTGTCGAGACCTCGCTTGGTAATCTGCTGTGCATACTGGCTGCGGATGCGTTGAATCTGATCCATAGTAGCACCCTTCTTCATCAGTTGCGTGGCAATCTCGCTTTCTGATGCGCCGGACTTCTTGGCGGCAATGGCCTCCTTGATTAGTTGCGCATCAGACATACCCTGTCCTTTGCATAATGTAAAAGAACAAAGCAACAACAACAATAAAATAATCTTTTTCATATTTATAATTTTTCAATTGTTTTCGTCTTCATTCATCTCCTGCAATTGTCACTTAATATCCAATTCTTCATACTTTGAGTTCTTGCTTTTGAACTCTGGTACCATTTGCTTCATTAACCTTACCATATCGATTGTTTCTACCCTTTTAGCCAATTGTTCTAAATCTTTAACTGCCTTTACAGCATCGCTATAGTCATATTCGCGTACTTTTGCTATTCTAATCTTATCATGGAATGCAGGGTAAGTATTTTCATTGTTTGCAAGAACCTCTTCATAAAGTTTCTCGCCAGGGCGGAGACCTGTATAAGCGATTTTGATGTCTTTATCAGGTGTGAAGCCCATCAGAGAAATCATGGTCCGGGCTAAAGTGTCAATCTTCATGGGTTCACCCATGTCAAACACACAAATTTGATTACCTGGAGATTTAGTTGCTGCTTCCATTACTAAACGACAAGCCTCAGGAATGGTCATAAAGAAACGGTTGATGTCAGGATGAGTTACCGTAACAGGACCACCATTGCCAATTTGTTCCCTAAAACGAGGTATTACGCTACCATTTGAGCCAAGAACGTTACCAAACCTTGTTGTTACGAATTTGGTTTTCCCAGCTTGCTCGTTTCGTGCTATGGCAAGTCCTAATGACTGCACATAAATCTCAGCAATGCGTTTAGTACACCCCATAACATTTGTAGGATTAACCGCCTTGTCGGTAGAAATCATCACCATCTTCTCGGCACCATATTCCAAGCATTTGTCCGCAACATTTCGTGAACCCAAAACGTTCACCAGTACGGCCTCACAAGGGTTCTCTTCCATAAGGGGAACATGTTTATAGGCTGCTGCATGGAAAACTACTTGCGGATGCCAAGTACGGAAAACAAAATCCAGACGTTCCGGATGGCGAACACTACCTATAACGGGAACAAAGTCTAATCCCTTGAACTTGTCTTCTAACTCCAGGCGCAAGTTGTGCATCGGGGTCTCTCCATTATCAAACAGTACCAATTTCTTTACCCTAAAAGTTGCCAGTTGTCTTACAAGTTCAGAGCCAATAGAACCAGCAGCCCCCGTAACCATAACTACCTTGCCATTAAAATAATCTTTTATATCTTGAAGCGAGATAGCTATTTCTTCGCGGCCAAGCAGGTCTTCAACTTTAACCTCACGCGGATGCAACAAAGGTTGGCCTTCAGTAAGTTCGTCAAGAGTGGGTACAATCAATGCCTTTATACCGTGTTGGGTGCAATACTTCAATAGTCCTTCTTTTTCTGCCTGTACATCAACATCACGTGCAAATAATACGGCATCAATACCTTTATCGATAAGTTTCTCTAGATCTATATCTTTCTCTCCCTTAAAACTGTAAACAGGGAGTCTCTCTAAAACATATTTATTCTTACGCTCTGTCTTTTCCAAAAAGCCTCTTACATGGTAATGGGGCGAGTTTTGCAAACGTTGAATGATGGCTACACTCTTGTCTGAGGTCCCATAGATTAATACCTGTTGTTTGTTATATCGCTCCTGCTGCTTTCTGTTAATTACCCCATATCCGAGGATCATAAATACTCTAACACCCAAAAGAAGTAAAATGGAGATTAGGAAATCGAAAACAACAACCAAAACTGTCCATTGCGAATACAGTCCGACAATGCTGAGTACCATAAAGAGCACAAGACTCTTAGTAAGTGTAGATTCCGCAAATGGAATGATATCTTTTACACCAAAATGACGAATGATAATCCGGAAGGTGCGAGTGGCGAAGAAAAGGAGAACTGATGCTACAATGGAAGTTATTATGTAAATCAGCAAATACTTTGAAGAGAACAACGAAAGCTTAAATAGAGTTTTTATCCCTAACAATGCTATCATTGATGCAGCAAGCGACACAAGAATGTCAATTGCAAAAATCAACTCTCCACGTAAGTATGAATTCCTTAACGAAGATACCCACTTCCATTTTCTCATATTTTTATACTAATCAATAGTAAACTTTCAATATTCACTTTTCTCTATTTCCTGAAGGAGTGCCGCTGGGACAAAGGCGATGGCAACACCGGCAATGCCTTTCAGCTCTACCACGACCCTCTTGCAACGCTTCACACGACGTATCACTCCTTCCACGCCCTCGAAGACGCCGCCAATAATCTGCACGTGCTTGCCTTCCTTCCCTAAAACGCAATCGTCATTCAGGAACATCACACTGTTGTCGGTCATAGAGGCTACGCGCATAAAGTTCTCCATTTGCCTGTCTTTCACGGTCATAATGGTGTGAGCCTTCTCAGCGGTTTGGTCAAGTATGTACCGCAACGGCTCAAGCACCTCGTTCTTCTGCTTAAGATAACTAATCCGCTCCTGTGTAGAGTGTACGAAAATGAGATTGTTGATGGCTGGCACCAACTCACGATGGGGATGATCCGTATCCGCATCCATTAACTTATATGTCATTGGGATAAAGTTCTCGATCTTTAGTCGGTCCAGCTCGGCCTTAACCTTCAGTTCACGCGAATAGGTCACCCTCATTGGAAACCACAACTTGGGGTCACCACACATCGTTGTGTCGTGTCCCAAAGTTGTTATTTCTTTATCTGCCATCATCATATCACTCTGATTTTCAGCCGTTCTATGACTCCAGCGCAAGCCTCGACTAATTACGAAGCCTACTTTTCTATCACGCCTTCTTTCTCCAACTGTTCGAGGAATTCCGTCACGAAGGCTTCGGCCTCCTGCGGTGTCGTGTCGAATTCTTCACAGGCTCTGGCTATCAGCGATTCCGCTGTGAAGTCGCCCTGCGCCTGTGCCTCATTCCATATCCACTCGCCACTTTCGTTCAAAGTTATTATCTTGCGAAAGTCAATGGCTTTGATACCTACACAAAAGATCGCTTTCTTGCCGACTACGTCGCGCAGCACAAAGTCTTTCTTTATTCTCATAATCGTCTTTTTTACCTTTTTACTAAGTAAACATCTTCTAATATCTTTGTATGGCATGTCTGATTCTTGTATGCCATAATCACCTTCATCTAAACTTTTATGGCTGCAAAGTTACAAAATAGTATTCACTTGTTATGGATTAAACATTTTTACCCCCCGATTTTAATATAATTTAACCTTATTTGTTAAAAGAAGAATAAGCCGTGCTGAGTTTCTCGTCATAGCGGTTCTGAGCATATGCCGGCCCATTGTAGAGACGGGCAAACGTTTTCCAGTCTTTTTTCTGCAAGGCGGCAAGCATTGACCTGTTTCCCCTTATGAAGCGCACGCTGAGCAGCAACTGACGACATTCGGACTGGAAGGCAGGCGTGGTTACATGAAGGCATAATAAAAGGTTATTCCATCACCACCTGGTCATAGATGCCGTTGCGTTTCACACTGCCGCTGCCGTAGTTTAGCAGCACGACAGGGCCAAAATTCTTCAATTCGTCCTTGAGATAGTTCAAAGACTCATCACCAAAATACAGCTTGGTGGGATTGTGGTACGAAAAGATTCCTTGCATAGTAGTTGTTACTTCACTTAATAACTCTTTTCAGAAATTCACGCATAAGGGCGGCAATCTCCGCATGATGGCTTTCGATGGCGAAGCTCCGGCGTAGGATTCGCCCAGTATGCCTTACGAGCCTCCCACTTCTTGCCCAGACCTTCCTCGTACATATTACCATTCTGAGAGATGATGGCTGTGATACGCTCAGGATGCCACATGGCCAGACGGTAGCCGATGGGAGCGCCGTAGTCGAATACATACATGGCGAATTTCGTCAGCCCGACAGCCTCGGTGAACTTATCGACAATCTTTGCCAGATGGTCAAAGGAATAAGTAAACTCCTCGCGGCTTGGCGACTCCGTTTGTCCAAAAGCGGGAAAGTCGGGAGCTATCAGGTGAAAATCGTCTGCCAATTCGGGCATCAGTTCACGGAACATGTGACTACCGCTTGGAAAACCATACAATAATAGAACGGTTGGCTTCTCTGGATTGCCTGCCTCGCGATAAAACACGCGGCAGTCTTCAACTTGGATTTGGTTGTATTTCATATTGTTCGTTGTTTGCTAAATTCCGATTTATCTGTTTAGTATACTTTTTATAACCACTCAAAGTTGACCTTTCCAGCACCTACCTCAAAGTGGTATTTGGCGATACCAAGATCCATCTGCGTATAGCCAATCATGGAGAATCCCTTCTTGGCTCGTACCTGATGACGATTATTGCTCATGCCAACATATTCGAATGAAAACTTCTGCTGGTTCACGGCAGTTGGGGCAAGCAGAGCTGCTTCCACTCCCCTCTTGAACCATGCCGGAGTAAGATCGCTGGCATTGCTCACTTGCTCGATGGTCTTAATCTTATGGCTAACACCCTGTGTTTCTCCATAACCAAGAGCAATCATACATGCAAGCTTTTCGTCTTTACCAACATTGTATGCCTCTGGAACCTTGCGGTACGAGAGTCCTACCCAACAAGTGTTCAGTCCTAAAGTCTGGGCAAGTAAAACGAGTTGTTCACCATAGTACCCGACACGTTCATCAAGGTCGGCACCTTTCTTGCCAACCATGACGAAGTAGTTCCTGACTCCGCTGAATGAACCATACGACAGCATTCCAGTGAATGCCCTCGTCTCGTTCAATACCAGCTGAATGTTTAGATTGCCGACTTTATTGTACTCCGCGATTTTATCTTGGAGAACAGTAACGATGTCGACAGGGATTTCCTTGTCGATATACTTGCGTACACTATGACGTGCAGTTATAGCTTCCTGAAGAGTCATTGCCTTTTCCTTTACTGATTATCGTTTCCTTCGCTATTCTGATTATTCTTCCGTTCACCTTTCTTTTTGATCGGGCCTGAATGTTTGCCTCGATTCAACTTTATACCATGTTTGTTCAGGATGCGGAATACAGAACTGCGACTACGGAAACCACTGGCTTTCCAGATTTCTTCTATCGGATGGCCAGCAGCATAAAGATTGATGACTGTTTTCTCCCTGTCCATGCGTTTCTCTTTTGCCGTAGAAATCGGAGGTAGCTGAACTATCATCCGTTCCTGCAATTTTGAGACATGTTCGGATGACTTGCGAAGAACAAGTGCTTCGTCTGGCAGGGAACCGATCATCAGCAACACATCTGAAGGTTTTGTCTCTGGGAACAGTTCATTCTTGGAATCAATTCGGTCATGAATGCTGATGACACGTATGACCTTCACCCGGCAAAATTCCAGGAACATTGCCAGTTCTCGTGCGCCACGAATGGCGTTGCTGTACTTGCTGATAACAAGCTCATCGCCACGTTCAAGGGCAATCATCAGCTGTTTCCAAAGCGGACGGCTCTTTTCGTCAGCGTCGTTCTCTTCAACAATCTTCACACAACCGTACTGTTGCATCCACTGACGGTCTTCTTCAAGTTTGTCGTAGTGGGCGGTTGCCATGATGTAACCTATCTTAGCCATAATCAATCTGTTATTGGGTTGTTACAAATAATACCAGAGGACTGTCGTAAGACTTCCAAATGCAAAGGTATGAAAATTTATCGAACTGTAAATCATACTATATTAACAATTATGCTTTTTTATGAAACTATCAGTTCTTCAACTTGCCATTTGCAAACCGCAATAATCATACTTTTGTGAGTATGATATATAAAATACTATAAAGTTTAAATCAAACTGGCACAAGATATGATTTTTCTTTGTAACTTTGCACCCGAATTTAACAGATACGCCCATGAGATATAAACAAAACAGAGGGTTTTGCCCACAATCCAAGATTCTTTCTGCACAGCACAAAATCGCCGCAAAAATGCAGATGAAAAAAAAGAAAACAAGTGAAAGAAAAAATACTCAAATGAGTTTCATCTTTCACTTGTTTTTTTTATGTCTTATTTTAAGCATGACTTCATGCTCTGTAAAGTCTGATTATCACTTCGACAATCCTCATGATGCTCTCAAGCAATACAGAGATTTCCATCACAGTATTGCTGCGGAACCAAAGGCTAATGCAGAGAAACTTGCCAACTTCATCTGTCAGTGGCAGGAACTTTCTGATACAGTGTACAACTATATCAAGAAAGATCCTGCCTTTACTGCCCACGCTTCTCTGTCCATGACCTTTCAGGTTACATCAGATTCTATCCGTGTTGAACTGCTCCGTCTGGCTTCTGACTGTAGCCTCTCGGATGTGGCCTACGTCAAGATGCATACTTCTCCATATCGGGATGATGAAAAGCTGAATGCTACCAAGGCAAAAGCAAAGACTTTCTTTTCAGCCCTGGATAAGCAGTCTGTATATAATAAAGGAAGCGTGCGCGAGAAGATTGAACGATACCGCAGGTTCCTTGCTGCCACCCAGGAGCACGGCATCAATAATCAAAAGGAACTCCTCTCCTTCCTTGAAACGGAAGACCGTCATTTCCGAACTTTTCTCACCAATATAGACGAATACTCTAATGTTGGATTGAAGGACATAACGAAAATGACTGAGCAGATATGCGCAGACATATACCGTTCCACATCGGAGAACAAGCTGGCAAATGAGGATGTCATCGTTTACATGGGTATGCGCACTTGCCGCCGCCTCCTTCTCAATGCAGAAGTATGTTCCAAACTGATTAAAGCAGGGAAAGTAAACTCGCCAAGCCAAGCTAATGCTTACTTGTGGATGACGCTGCAGCCATTCCTATCAATGGATGCCCTGTCTATCAGTATGCTGACAGAAGAACAGCAAAAGCAGATGACAGAACTGGCAGCTTCCTTCCCAGAGATTTCGGGACGTCTCTCCACCAAAGACTATGCCGACCCAGAGCATCTTGCCCGTATTCCGTCACAACTTCTGCGTCTCTACATTTCCGTTCTTTGACACAATTCACAAATAAACCAAACAGTATAATAACTCTATGCAAGATTCTATGTTAGAAGAAGCAATCTACAAATTCAAGGTCAGTGGGCCGACTATCATGCCGGCATTGTTCGACAACTATTTCTTGAAAGAAACCGAAGAGTGCAACGGCTACGCCATACTGACCTATGAGGTAAACCATCCTCTGCCTATCGATGAAGTGTTGAATATCATGGATGGTGATGCCTATATGCGCATCCTTTACTTCACGCACCCCAATCCGAAAGCCGTCAAGACGAAGTTCGGACAACGTGCATGTACTTATTTCATGCCCGAAGAGCAGCGTAACATCAAGATGAATTTCTCTACCGACGAGAAGGGCTTGGTCAATACCATTCTCGTGACAGTCTATGGCTCTATCGACATCATGTACCCTGACCTGCTTACTGACCTTCGGCTTAACACCAATGGCTCCATGCTGGTAAAGGAACACCGTAACGAAGCGGAAGTGATGAATGACTTCAACAACAATCCTTGATTTGTATTCCCATGCATGGACAAGGCTCTGTTCTACCATATCGCCGATGTAATTCAGGAACATCGCAGTTGGATTGAAGTCATTGACACTCACGACACCGTTCAGTGGAACTATTCTCTGGGTGGAGATTTCCACCACATCGACTACCAGGTGATAACGCTCCGCAACTACAGGAACCAGTACTGCTGGCAGAAGCCGCACATCTGGAAAGTTAACGAGCACGACCTGGCAGAAGGTGTGAGGAAGCTCATAGAGAAAGACCCGACAGCGAAGAACCGTGCTGACACGCTTTCCTTGACAAGCAAGGACGTGGAATACATCATTCAGAAAGCAACATTTGAAATACTCAAACTCGAATTATATGAATTTGAATACTGACAACAACAAATCCTCCCTGAAGGGAGTGTATATGTTCTACAGCGTAGTCATCACACTCTGTATTCTTGCGCTGTTCGTGTTCGACCTCAATACCTATGCCAAAGCGGTACTCTGCACTTTGGTATTCCTATGTGTGCTGATAATGCGCAGTCTCAAAAAAGCTATTATTCAGCCTCCTACCATCGAACAGGAGCCAGCTTCTGAAGATGCACCCTTCCCTATGGTGGGCACAAGTTCAACTGTCGAGCATGGTGGGGCTATAGACCTCTATCTTACACTCCTGATAGAGACTGATGAGGAAATGTCCAATGACCCAACCATTGACAAGTCCGCGCCCAATTACAACAACCTGCTTAATCACCGCATCGGCTTGAAGCTCGATGCCATGTTGAAAAGTAATAACCACTCAAATAAAGACTAACGTATGATACAGACCATCCAACTGATAAAGCTCTGCTATCCTTTCATTATTCTGGCAGTATTCTTCTGCCTATACAAGAAGGATAACCGCATCACCAGAAAGTTCTGCTGGCGCATGACCATGACACACAGCGCACGAAAGCTGTTCGTCATTGCAGTCCTCGCCTCGCTTATCCTCATGAACTGGTGCTGTTACATGACTGATCCGAATTGGGCAGTCCTGTTAGCAGCCATTATGACCGGCTGCCTCTTCTCAAACAAAGTGGCAGACCGTGTACTGAATAGGCTGCATGAGAGAAAGCGTCTCTGGACGCTTACACTCATGCTTGCCCTGGTATGCTATTCCATACCTTACATGAACAGCATATTCCATGTGCTGTACACGCTCGGTGTGGCATCCGTATTCTATCCGTCTGAACGTGTGCTTCGCATCAAGAACGAGGCGAACAGCATCAGCAATCTACAGGAACTGCTTCAGCGGATAATCCATTGCTACTATTAAAGTGCCACTTGTTTGTGGCATACTGTCTGAACACACTTGCTCGTGAAATCTCAGAAAGTTAAACTAAAAGACATTCAAATGATTCAAGAAACAAACAACCAGATTACAGGCAGCACGGACACCCAGTCCGCTGACCGCTCTTTGCTGGAGTACCTGAAGCCGAAATCGGAAGACCGATTCAGTAAGCTGGAAGCCTACTGTGACCTGCTCAGCCGTGCGTCATCAGGTGCCTTCGTTGCTGCCATTGGCGACCGTCAGGAAGAACTTGTTCCAGGACAGTTCGTTGCCAGTATCTCTGAGCTTGCCCGCAAGTGGAAATGGCAGCGTGCCACCGTGCGCTCCTTTGTGGAGGGTCTTGTGGCACTCGGACAACTCTCGTACAAGCCATTCGTGAAGAGCTATATCTTCACTGTCAACCTCCAGCAGCGACTGTCACTCTATGTCGATTCGACAGATGATGTCCTTGACTTCTGCTGTATGCAGTTTGCCAGATTCATCAAGGGACGCAGTTCAGCTCAGGAGGTGGCTGATTCCTACAACCGCTACTACTCCATGAAGATGGAAGTAGCCCGTCAGCAGGAACAAGGTGGTGCTCCTGTTCGTCATGTGTTATGTCATCAGGCGTACATGTTCAATGAACTGGCATCCATCATCTACCATCTCTTTGACAGAGAGGATAACGTGCCTGAAGAGCTTTCCGATTCGGTCACTCTGCTCTTCGGCAAAAATCACCTCTGGAACTGGCAGCGTGTCATCGATGTACTTGGCATTCTCACCATGTCACTACGTGATAACGTGAAGCCAAGTTACATAGATGCCGTCAACAAACAGTACTCCAAGGCAGAGGTTACTCTTCTTGACTGCATCTACGAGCACTATGCGCCCTCCAATGGATCCAACTACTTTGTAAACCCTCCTAAGCCCTCTGGGTACTCTCCCAAGAGTCTTAGAAGCACAGCTACGGTAGCAAGTACCGAGAAGACCTCAGAATCGCCACAGGACGCTTCTGAAACGTCCGAAGGTGCTGACGCATTCTCCGAAGGTGAAACGCTCCGTCAGGACTCCGCTAAAGGGGACGAGTAAACTGTAGGCGACGTGCTTGCACGTGCCACATTTTTCAAGTATCGGGAAGCCCACTACCCGTTTCGATTTTCATCGAACGGTGGGCTGACCAGATAAACTGCAAGCAGGGTCAGATTTCCTTGGACTGAAATAAGGTATTCTACTATGCTCCCGATACTTGAAAATGGATGTAAAACCATAAAAAGAAAATGTATGGCTAATACAAATTTGAACCGACAGGTAATCGATATCAGGACAAGTTCGGGTGTCGGTGACATTAGCAACGAAGTCTTACGACGATGGACTGACAAGGGCTATGACATGGCGGTCAAGGAAGGGAACTACGACCGAAGCCGCGAACACCTCAATTTCGAAATTGTGAACGGTGGCAAGGTAGTTCCTGTGGATAAGTCAAGACCGCTCGATCAACGTATGGCAGAAATGCTTGCCTCACGTGGCATCAAAGACCCGAACATCGGGCGTAAGACCCCCAATGTCCGTACTGCCGTGCAGTTTGTCTTCAGCGGCTCCCATGACCGGATGACGGAGCTGGCATTTGGCAATCAGGAGGTGGACTTCGAGGCGAAATGTGGCAACGAGGATGTCCAGCGAAAGCCAGAGATAGAGCAATGGGCAAAAGACATCTACAACTTTGTCGCACGTAAGTTCGGTGAGGAGAATATCATCAGCTTCGTAGTGCATCTCGATGAGACCACTGCCCATGCACATTGCGACATCGTGCCAGTCAATGACCAAGGCCGAATCAGCTATAAAGATGTCTTTCACGGACACACCAAACCTGAATACAAAGAGTTCATCTTGCAGCTCCATAACGAGCTTGCGGAAGTGAATAGGAAGTGGGGGTTGGCGCGTGGAACAAGTAAAATGCTGACTGGTGCCAGAGGTCACACAAACGAATCGTACCGCCGATGGCTCAACCAAGAGTGTGATTCACTTGAAGAACGCCGTGACAACCTTCAGAAAGCCATCAGTGATCTGAACAAGGAACTGGCTACTGCTATGACAAAGCAGAAGAGTTTCACCACCATGATTGAGAACCTGACCGCACAGAAGGAAAGTCTCGAAAAGGAACTGCAACCGCTCCGTGAACTCCAGAAGAATGGCGATGCCATCAGTCAGGAGATTGCCCAGAAGATTCAGGATCTGGAGAACCGCAAGGCTCTTGTGGAAGAAAAACTGGCAGAGAAAGAAGCCAAGCTGTCTTCCACTGCTCAGGAGATTGACAGTCTTCGTCAAGACAAGGAGGCTCTGGAACAAGAGGCTTCAGAGTTGGCAGCAAAGGCTTCGGCATCTGAACAGGACTGGGCACACAGCAAGGGAGCCGTTATGAACGAGCTGCTTGCCGGAACGATGATGCATGAGTTCACATCATGCTACCAGCGTCTGCCAGATGAAGCAAAAGAGGTCTTCAGTGACACACTTCTCGAACAACTGGCAACGGACGGGAACCATGTGGCTACGGTCGCTCTTGCCCTAATGTGCGAGTATGTGGAACAGGCGACTTCCATTGCCCAGACACATGGAGGTGGTGGCGGTGGCCCTGGTGGTGGCTGGCGTAAGAAGGATGACGAGGATGAACGTATGTTTGCACGTCGTTCTCTTGCTATGGCCAGACGCATGTGCCGGACTTCTGGAAGGCGCAAGAAGATGTAGTATTGTATTCACAAAACATCCAATTCAGTAATTCAAAAACATCAAAATTATGACAGGAAAAATTCTATTACTTTCCGCTATATGCCTTTCTGCCTTGACAGTTAAGGCAAGCGATGTCATCACGACATCTGACAGTATCAGTAAGCAGGTAAGTGTCACGTCGGAGCATTATCTCCAGACACTGAAACCCACATATCTCACGAATGTAAGCGAAGCAGCCAACTGGGGTAGAAATTGGTTCATTGAAGTAAAGGGCGGGGCTTCTGCTTTTCTGGGATCGCCTATCGGCTGCGGTGATGTGTTCGACCGTCTTTCTCCAGCTCTTCAGGTTGGAATTGGAAAGTGGTTCACACCCGCAGTCGGTGGACGTGTGGCTTATCAGGGACTCTCCTTCAAGAATGGAGAGTTCAAGTCGATGGACTACCATTTCGTTCATGCTGACTTTCTCTACAACCTTACCTCTGGCATCAACTGTAATGACCTCGGTTTGTCCCGATGGGACGTTATACCTTTCATTGGTGTAGGTATGATATACAACAGAGACTGGCATTCAGCCTGTACATATCCGGGCAATACAAGTGGCAGTCATCCCTTTGCTTTCTCCTACGGCTTGGAGTGCCGTTACCGTCTAAGTAACCGAATGCAGCTGGTGGCAGAACTCAGTGGAATGACCACTGCCAAGAACTTCGATGCTGTGGGTACTTCATCAAGATTCGGAGATAACATGCTGACACTTTCTGCAGGTCTATCATTCAGATTAGGAAAGGCTGGCTACAGGCGAATCGTCGATGCCAATCCTTATATGGCTCAGAACGAGTGGCTGCTGGACTATGCTGGTCGTATGACTGACCGCAACCGCCGTCTCACTCTTCAACACAAAGAAGATGAGCGCATCAAAGCCGAGTACCGTAAGATACTGGAGATAGAGGGTCTGCTTGACCTCTATAAGGACAGAATCGGTGACAAAGACAAGGAAACAGAGCATTCTCTCTATCCTCGTAACGACTACTCTGGCTTGAACTCGCTTCGCGCCCGTCTGAACAACAAAGGCTGGGACGGCAAAGCTGAGACCATGCCGAAAGCAATGAAGAAACGTCTTGGCAATGCTGATGACGAAGACCTGGACGCTCTCAATGACCATGCCTTCGACGGCTATCTGGCCGCCATGAAAAACGGTGGTGAGCCTATCGGTGCTTCCATCTATTTCTTCTTCCGTCTGGGTACGGATGAGCTGACAGAGGTCTCTCAGCTGCTGAACATCGATGAGATTGCGCGTATTGCCAAGAAGCATCATCTGAAGGTCAGGATATCAGGTGCTGCTGATTCAGCAACAGGTAATGAACGCATCAACAACAGTCTGTCTCAGAAACGTGCCGAATACATCAAGACACTCATGATACAACGTGGAATAGAAGAGTCGCTTATCAACACTTCCTATGAAGGAGGTATCGATGAGTATTCTCCTGTTCAGGCAAACCGCCAGACTTGTGTAACGCTCTCATTCTAATCATAAAGAGATTTTGGTTCATTAGTCAAAGAGGGGAACCGTCCGTGATGGATAGTTCCCCTCAATCTTTTAGAGTAAACAGAATTGGCTAACGTCCTCGATGGAAATGAACTTCTTCCTGCTGTTCCTCTGGTTGTGGAATAGCTTTAGCGGCCAATCGTTCCTTCGGGTTGTCAGTCGCAGCTTCTTGGCTACGACCATCTTCCTTATCATCTGACACGGTTTCCATGTAGCCCCCAGGACTGAACTTGACGGAAACGGTATCGACAGCAAGGTAAGGTGATTCGCCTCGATCTGTCAGGGCATTCTCGTTCCTTTCTCCGAAAGCCGGATAGCGGTTGAGTTCCTTACCCTCCCCCCCTTCAACTTCAGGGATGAAACCGTCAGGGAAGTTCTTTTCAAGGAACTTGTCAACCAGCTCCTGCTCATGGTCGCTGATACCGCTGGCATCACCATTCATGATGTATGGTAACGCCCACTTGGGAATGTCATAGCTTCCGTAGTTGTCGGACACCTGATTGGCAGTTTCCTGCTTTACTTCCTTGGCCTTATCCAGCTCCATCTGAACCTTGTCGATGTGCTGGTTAATCATGCCAGAGGCCTTCTTCACATCCTGAAGAACGGTCTTGATGAAGGCCGGTTCTTCTTTGAGTGAATTGAGCCATCCTTTCAGATAAGGCAGACTGTCTTCCTTCAAGGTCTTGCTCATTCCGTAGCGTTGCGAGACAAGTGCGGCAGACATTTCTGCAACCAATTCTTCTCGTGCGTATTCCTTTGAACCAAAAGCACTTGGCTTTAACCTGTTCAACTGATTCTCTGCACCCGTCGAATGCCCCATTTCGTGGGCAAGGTTGCTGTAAAATGACTCTCCGTTCTTGAACTGTTTCTTCTCTGGAATCACGATTTCATTCTTGCTGATGGAATAGTAGGCACTGTCACCATAAGTAGGTTTGATGGGACAAATCCACTTGTTTTCAGCAATCATGTGGTCAATGGCAGGGAAAGAAAACATTTCACCCTCCTGTTGCACAGGACGGTTGACCTCATTCTGTTCCTGGAGCTTCTTGAAGAGTTCGGGACGTGCCTCCTTCAGGTTGGTTTGCCCCTCGACATTAAAGACGTTATAGACAGACAGCTTCGGATAGACATTGTAGCGTTCCCTGTCCTGCTCGGTCATCTGCCTGTAGTCATCATACTTTATTTTCTCCTTTGTCTCTTTGTCAACAACGGTGAACGTGGTGATGAATACAGGAAAGCTTTTGGCTCCCTTGTTGACAGACACCAGAGGCAGGTTGTTGCCTTCACTGTCTTTGGCTTCATGCTTGACTCCCTGCTTGTCCTTCACATAGTTCAAGCCAGTGATACGGTCGAAAGTCGCCCATACAGGCATTTTGAAGCCCTCCTTTTCGGCATGGAGCATCAACATCATGCTGTTCATTCCGTTGTACTCCCTTCCGCTCAGGTTCTTGGGAAGGGATGCTGTCACCCCTTCCGTGAACCATGGCTTTTTCCAGTCAGCCTGAATCGTCTCCAGCTTTTCAATGAGCAGTTCAGCAAACTTGTCTAAAGTACGGTCTTCGGCTGACCTGCCGTCACTGTTGTAATTCTTCTTGGCTGCCATAACTACTGAGCATTGTTTTCACCTCCCTGATACGGCTGCTTCTCCCATTGGGTAAGCTTTGCCACACGGCAAGTCATATCGAGGCGGTCATTGTAGATGGACAACTGAAGCTCGCCAGTCGCATCGATGCCACACTTGCCCTGCATCCATTCAGGCTTACCCTGCCCGAAGTGCATGAAGCGCACCCAAGTAAAGGAATAGCCTTCACCATCCTTCTCGCTGCTGAAAGCGGAGAACACAAGATAAGGATTGCCCTTCTTGTCGGTCTTCTCCTCAATCTTGTTTCCAACGGTTCCACGGAACTCGATTTCTCCCTTTACGGAATCGTCGGCAGAGACGTTGGCGGTGCTGACATTTGTCGCGGACATGTTGAGGAAGATGGTATCATCTTTCTTGTGGAAAGTGAGCACACCAGTCATTTCAACACGAGTGCCTGATGCAAGACCGTTAAGCTCGTCCATGCCGCCATCCTTGGCCACGCTGATTTCGAAGGTTTTGTTGATGCCTGACTTGGCAGCAATTACAACACTGACACCAAAGGCAAGAAAAGCCTTGCCGTCTTTGTTGGTACGCATCTGAGCGGAGCGCGTGATGGTACCGCATACTGTTACATTACACTTGATCATAGTTTTACGAATTGATTGTTTGACAAATTATTTTTTGAGCAAGAATTATTTACGCTGGACAGCCTCCTGCTGGTTTTGCTGGGTTTCCACACCCTGCTGGTAGTTTTGTGACATCTGCTGAGACACAACGATGCCATTGATGACTGACGCTATGGTACGCTGCTTCTCAGCATCAGAAAGATTGGCATTGCCCAGAGCTTGCTGGATTCTGGTCATTTCAGCATTGGTCAACTCATGAGAGAAGTTTACGATACCATTGTTTACCTGAAGAAGGGGCTTGCCATCATTGAGCATGATGCTGCATTCCTTTAGGTTTGGGAACATGGATGTAAGGTCAACGGTCTTGCTGATTGCCGCATCTGTTGCCGCTTGCATCTTTTGCTCCTCACTCTTGTTGTCTATCTGGACAGCCAGAGCCATGAGACTGGTGAACATCGTAATGGCCATTTCCATGATGGGGTCTGCACTGTTACCAAGACCTACACCGCTGTCTTCGCTTGAAAGGAGTTTCTTCATCCAGTCATCAGGTGACATATTCGTGTCAATCTGCTGCTGGGCACTGGCTGTTTCCTGAGCAACAGGATTGGCTGCCTTATAGCTGGCCAGCAAATCCTTACCATTATGGAGCAACTGCTGTGAGAGTCCACCTTTCTGGCTTATCTCTGCAATGTATGCTGCAGGGTCGATGTTCCGTTTCGTGCCGTCACTGGCAACGGTCTTGACCTCGAAATGCAGATGAGGGCCAGTTGTCCTGGTTCCAGTGTTTCCTGACACGCCAATCTTCTGTCCGGCATTGACGGTATCGCCTACGTTCACGTCGATGCTCGACATGTGCATATAGGTAGTCTGATACTTGCTGCCATCCTCACGATTGTACTCAATCGTCACAGACTTACCGCCGCCAGTATTGGCATTGTGGTTCACACCAACGACCTTACCGTTGTTCTCTGTGGCAAGAAGCGTCTCGTTCTTGCAACTGATGTCAATACCCTTATGGAACTGCGTTTTGCTGTGGTTCATCGGGTCACGACGATTGCCGAAAGGCGAAGTCACAAGCATGAACTCTTCTCGTTTCAGCGGCAGAGAATAAAGACCATTGGGAATTGGTTTTTCCGTAACGGCAGGAGCTGGAGTGGCAGACACGGCTCCGTTTCGGTAGTCTGTAGTGCCAATCTTCTTTCCCTCTCGCTTGGCTTGCTCTATCACCATCTGGTCGTACTTCTGCAGGTTTGCACCTTCAATGACTCCAACGATGGTGCCGACATAGTTCTTGGCTGTGGCATAGCCGCCAGCCTTGATGCCAGCAGCCCATCCTTTGTAATCATCAGGCGAGAGATTCCTGGTATATTTCTGATAGCGGTCGCCCATGAGGACTTTGCTATGGTCCTCATAGCTTTGGCCGACATTATCATACTTCTTGAACTTCTCATTCGGCTTGTCATCGTCCGCACGGACATACTGACCATTGAACTCACCCTTCACACCAAAATGGTTATTGGCAGTACGGGAGAGCATACTCTTTCCCTCGGCAGACTCTATGATTCCTTGGGCAAGAGTGACAGAAGCAGGTATGCCATATCTGCGCATCTGCTCCATGGCATACTCTGCATACTTGTCTATATAAGCTTGTCTGGATGCTGTCACTTTCTACACGTTTTTAGGATTATCGATGAAAGGATTGCTGTTTCTCTGGTTCCGCTTTCTGCTCCTTTTCCACGGCAGCATTCGGCGTGAGCATTTCCGTAATGCCACGCTTTGCTGTCTGCTTGGGTGCTTCAAGCTGGTCACAGATGGCAACGCGCTCACCTGCACGGATGAGCTTGGGCAAATAGCTGTCGAGAGCATGGTACGGGAAACCAGCCATAGCAAGAGGCTTACCCTGTTCATCCTTTGTCTTTGTACTTTTGGTGAGCGTGATGCCAAGTATCTTGGATGCTTTTTCTGCATCTTCCTTGTAAGTCTCGTAGAAGTCACCTGTACGGAACAGCAAAAGTGCATCGGGATGCTTGCTCTTCAAGTCCAGGAACTGTTTGAACATCGGACTGAGAACGACAGCAGCAACAGCCTTGGTCTCAGCTTTGGTGGCTTCCTCCTTGGCTTTCTCTTCCTGCTTCTCCTTTTCCTTCTGCTCTGGAGAGTTTCGACGTTTCTCCTCTTCCTGTTTCTTGTCGTTGACAGCCTGTTCTTCTTTCTGCTCCTGTTTGGTCTCTTCCTCATGGGTTTCGACATTCCGTGTCTGCTCCTGAGTATCAGACTGTGCTTCCTGCTCAGTCTTGTCGGTACCAACGGCTACAGCCTCGGTACGTTCCTTACGCAGCACATCAGCGAAGAGCGAAGCGGCAAGGTGGGTCTTGTAGTCCTGCTTGTCATCAGCAAGCCACATACGTTGCCATTGCTGACCGCTGACCTCACGAGCCTGAACTCTCTTTCCGTCAATAGTTGGGACACACAGGATGACACTGGGTTTGTTCTCAGTGGCTTTGGTCTTGAAGATGTTCACACGCTCAATACGAGCCAGCTCTTCAGCAGAAGCCTGACTCTTGAAGAGATCAACCTTCAACTCTGGCTTTTCACTGGCCATGACATAGTATTTGGTGGCCATATCCTGACGCAGACGCTCATTGGCTTCGTCATTGCCTTGCTGAATGGTCGTAAAGAACTTGTTCACGTCTGCCTTGTCGGGATAGACGGAGAAAGCCTTTTCGTTCTCTGGTTTGAGATACATAGCCCACTTGCCTTCGTCATCCTTCAGCATAAGGACTTTGTCAAAGTCAATAGCTCCTGAACGCTTCACGGCATCGGTGACATCCAGTTTGGTGATGTCTTCCAGCTCCCATTTGTTGAGCTTGGAAACACTTATTTCCTTACCATCGAAGTAACTGTCATCAGGATGGAAGCCCAACGAGCCATCAGTATTGTAGAACTTGACGGTATCAAAACCCTCTTTCTGAAGGGCATGTTCGATACGTTTCTTGTTCATACCGGGGATTTCATTATCCACAGCCAACGATGCACCGGCAGGAAGTACGACATCAGCTGTCTTGGAGCCAGCATCGCGGACAATGACCATCTCCTTGCTGTCCTTATTGGGTAAGGTCTTGATTTCGTCGGCAACATAGTAATGCTTGGGAATGATGGTCTTGGGTGCTTCTACATCCTGAGCATTGAGCTGACGTTTCACTACCTTCTCGCCACGCTCTGCCTTGTGGATCATGTCGAGGGTGTTGTTCACATCCTTCTCGATGGCATCGATGAGACAAGGGTCTTCCTTGAACTCACGTTTCCAGTACTCGATATTCTTCATGCCTTCCTCTGAGAGCTTGGCAGGAAGTCCGAACTCCTGCATCTTGGCAGCGGTGGCTATCTCACGGACAAGAAGCTCTCTCTTCTGGGCATCCTCACTGGGTGCCTTGCCACCACGGTTGTTCATGCCCTCACGGTTCAGACGCTGAGCGTGTCCTGTAGCGGCTACAACCTGTTCCACCAAAGCATTTACATAATCGTTGTAATGCTCATAGTTTTCTCGCTTTGGTACATAGGCGGTGTCCTTCTGTGCATCATAATGAGCAACGCCTGTCGTATCGAGGCGGATGGCCACGAGGTTATCACGGGTCTTCAGGATGAAATCATTGATGGAAATCTCAGATGACGTTGCCTTGATTTCTCCACGGTCGGACAGACGGCCACGCTCCTTAACCTCCTTGTCAAAGGCTTCCTTGTCAACCATCGGAAGGGTTGTCTGCTCGATGTTGAACAGCATACGAACCTCTCGGTTGCGGATTCCCTTGTAGTCGGACTGCTGCTCTGGAGTCAGAGCCTTGTACTCGTCACGGCTAATCTTCACTTCAGGATCAGCCTTGCTCTGGTATTCATTCCAGTTGTACCAGTAGAATGGCACACCTTTCTGACCTGACTGCACACTCTCACCACGCTTCTTGGCTTCGGTGAACAGGGTGTACTCGTTGGTCTTGTAATTACTTTGGTCACTATGCAACCCAAGAATAATGGCATTGAATGGTGAGACGGTCACACCTTTCAGGTAGAACTGAGGGGCTTTCTTGCCGTCCTTGTTCAACCACACGCCACCATTCTCTTGTGCTTTGTCGAAGGCATTTACGAGAAGTTCCACCTGTCTTTCGGCGGCATTCTTCTCCTGCTGATTCTTTTCTGTCATATTGAATATACTTTTGATTTATTCCTTTAATAGAATTACTTATACTCCAGAACACCAAGCACTTTCGTCTCTGCGATTGACTTGATTTCCCAATCAACCTGACTGTCATCCATGTGTTCACGGAGCAGCTTATCGGCCTCCTTGGTATCTTCGGCATTGACGTACATGATTTGAGGAGAGAACTTCTTCTGTCCTGTCTCATCATCTTCCGTCACAAGAGCTACGACGGCTTTGTACCAGTGGTTATCCTCGGCTTCCGTACCCTTGATGATGTCGGACACTGCCTCACGAGAGATGGCCGTGATGTCAAAGTCTCGTGTGCCGATAAGGTCTGTTGCTGCCTTGTTGGCACGTTTTTCGGTTTCAGTGAAACTTTCGGCATCTACCAAATACTCTTCACTGACCTTTTTCTTCTTTCCGTCATCCATCTCCTTGGAGTATTTGACGCGGAACTTATACCAGTTTCTTTTCATATTACACACTGTTTTAATCGTTACACTTTTATCTCTGAGCAAGCGTGTGTGTTTCGGTTCTCTGCTGTGCCTCATAGTTCTCTGAAGCCAACTGACGCATCTGGTCATTCTTGACAAGTACGGCATTGGCAAGGGTATTCAGCGGTAATGCCCCCTGATTGAAGGCATCTACGACATTATCCGTGAGGGCTATGGTGCAGGGTACTTTGTCTATGGTTGCTATCAGACAGTTACCTTTTATCTGAGGCTGTGAGATACGTGGATTGAGCGGTTCATCAGGATAGATCTTGTAGTTGACACGACCCATTGAAGCATCCTGTGCCTGGCCGATTCCTTTGTGATTATCAATGGCTTCATGACCTGCCTTATTCAGAAGATTAAGTCCTCCCATGCCTACAAGCACCATCTTCAGGATGGGATTCCTGACAAACATTCCAGCCACAATGCTGGCAAGAGGCATCAAATTATCCTTCAGTCCCAAGGACTTTGTCTTTCCTGTGAATGCACCCAAGAGCATGTCTGGAAGCATGGCAAGGATATAACCGAGGTTGTGGCCTATATCAGACATTCCGTTCAAGCCGAAGGAGCTGAGCAAGCCAGTCCATCCGCTTTGGTTAGTCTGTTGTGGCTGTTCCTGTTCCGTCGCTTGTGTGGATTGGGGTGCTGGAGTCTCAGTTGTAATTTCAGCGGAAGGTGCTGGCCTTACGTCTTCATCCACTTTTTGATTCGCTTTCGGCTTTTGTTCTGTAGGCTGAACTTGTTCCGTTTTCTTCTTTGCCTGTTCTGCGAGATACTGCTCCCTATACTCAGGAGCTATAATCAACGGAACATCAGGTTTCTTCTTGCCATCAGGTGCAACCTTAGTTCCTGTTGGCGTATATTCCGTACTCCCTCCGAAATGGTCTAAGACTGCATTCAGCCCGACATCTACACCCACGAACTTGGCAGCACTTGACCAGCCACCGCCGAAACCGCCCATAGAAAGGAAGTCTGCCGTTGCTCCTAAAGCATAGCCGGTTCCTTTCTCCAAAGCAGATGGGTTGTAGCGTTTCTCAGCCTGTTCCGTGATATGGTTCTCCAGTGGCGACTTACTCATGGCCTGTGGGAGATAGAAGATGGTGTTAGTGGCAGCCTTACGCATGATATATTCAATGGATGACTTAGGGACTTCATCCTTGATCATCTTGTCAATCATCATCTTCTCTATCTCTGGTGTGACCGTGATATGCTGTTTTTTCAACTCAGCCTTTACCATATTGATGTAGTCTTCCGTATGCTTGGAGTTCCACTTACCCGTATAGCGAAGGGCATCAAGGCTTGCAGCCTGGGCTGACATGCCTCCATCGGGACCGGCAGCTCCTGCCATGATAAAGGACAAGCTACTGGTATGTCGGCCAATCTCTTCCAACTGCTTATGACGAAGGTCTGCCATCACCTTATCCATGATGGGCAACACCTTGGTACGGAAGAGCTTTTCGTTTGATGATTCTGCCATAGTTTTCCTGATTAGTTGTGTGGGAGATTTCCAGCGGCACTCATCATCTGATTGAAGGTGTTGTAGTCCATGTTGCCGCTCCAGTATTCACGCTGGATATAGTCGAGTGTACGACCATAAGTACCTTCTGCTCCTGCCCCAAAATGCTCATAGATATTGATAAGCTGGTTGGCTATAGCCATATTGGTTCCCTGCGGAAAAGTAATCCAGTTACCTGTCCTGTCACGGATGGAGGGTATGTCGGTGATAATTCCGCTTTGTGAGATACCGCCTTGGTCAGAGGCAAGGAAGCCATCGCCCGTACCGCTTGTTCCTGAACCAGTAGAACTGCCGCCATTTCCAGACATACTGCCGTCAATGCCGAAGAACTGGGGCAAAG
>JAEEGK010003140.1_pt1 | contig 41353 bp, 40 predicted proteins | sample 8958771 | NCBI WGS metagenome assembly JAEEGK01 (sample SAMN16246547, study PRJNA631951) | gut metagenome | biome: gut microbiome; feature: rumen; material: SC-attached | host: Bos | place: Iran: Karaj | collected 2018-10
GATATAATTTTATCTCCGCTTTTAACCCCTGTTTCCGCAACCGGAAATCCAACAACAGCTTCATTAACAATTGGATCAAGTGAAGTTGAACCCCAAATCATAGCACCAACAAATAACAAGATAACTGCTAAAATAAAGTTATTAACTACTCCTGCAACAAGAATTATTAATCTTTGCCACCAAGGACGATTGCATAAAAACTTTTCTTTAGGTATTTTTTTAGTGTCATCATCTTCATAGACCTCACCAGCCATAGCTACAAAACCACCAATTGGTATAGCTCTTAAATTATAATCTATACCATCTTTACCAGTTTTTGTAAGTATCTTTGGACCCATGCCAATCGAAAATTCATAAATATGAACATGAAATATCTTAGCCCATATAAAATGACCAAATTCATGTACTAAAATAATAACTCCTAAAATTAATATTAATATTATTATTGATAAAATCCACATAAATATTCCTCCTTAAAATACCAATATTGAATAAAGGATAAATACAAATAATGTACTATCTAAACGATCAAGAATTCCGCCATGACCAGGCATTAAATTTGAAAAATCTTTTATTTTATTTTCTCTTTTAATTTTACTTAATACTAAATCACCTAGCTGACCAGCGATTGATAACAAAATAGTATAAGCAATTAATCTGAATGATATTGAACCAATAAATATAACATAGAATACTGTAGCTAGGATTGAACCACCAAGTAAACCACCTACTGCACCCTCCCATGATTTATTAGGGCTTATGGCACACATTTTATGCTTACCAATTTTAGAGCCAACTAAATATGCCAAAATATCAGTAAACATTGGAATAAGTAATAACCAAACAAATAACTCTAAACTTAATATTCTTATATTAGAAAGTAAATTAAATGCTATTCCCAAAAACAAAACAATTCCTATTAAATATAATGCATCCTTAGAATTATATCTGTCGTTTTTAAATAAAACAATGGGCATTAACAAAGCTAAAATAATACTACTTATAATTGGATATGTTATTCCCCAATTAATGCCAAATGTTTTGTTATTAGCAAGGATTAATAAGAACATTGCTAATACTCCTAATAGAGCCATAATAAATGGTATTGTTCCATGAGATTCTTTTAAATCAAGTATCTCTTTGTAGGCAACTGCCCCAATTAATAAGATACCTATTTGAAAAGGTATACCGCCTAATATTACTAATGGTACAGTAATTATTAATGCAATGATTGCACTTATTATTCTTTTTTTCATATATAACCTCCCTATATTTTAGACAACTTAAAAAAGGTTAGGAATTATTCTCAACCCTACTATATTTAATCATCAAAACGTTCCATTTCATCTAATTGATCTTCAACCAAAGCCCTAAATCTCCTTTTATAAACTGCAACTTTTCTTCTTAAAGTTTCTGCTTCACTTTCAATTCTTTCAGCTTTTATTAAAGCATTATTAATAACTCTTGATGCATTTCTTTTAGCATCTTCTATAATTACTTTAGATTCATCAAAAGCTGCTCTTTTAATATTATTAGTAGACTCCTCCGCTATTAGTATTGCTCGATTAAGTGAAGCTTCATTCTCTTTATACTTCTTAAGTTCTTGTTTTAAATTATCAATTATTTCACAACTATACTTAAGTTTTTTTAGCATATTTTCATATTCTTGAGTTACTTCTCGAACAAAATCATTAACTTCTTCTTTTTTATAGCCTTGGATACTTGTAGAAAATTTATTTACCATAAGGCCACCCCAAAACTACCAATCTAGTTCTTCATCTTTATTATTACTTTTACTAGATTTATCAGAATCGTCACTTATTTGGCCTTGAACATTAACATTCTTTGGAGTAACTAAATAAATACCAACACCAATCTTTTGCATTGATCCCCCAATTGCATATATAACCCCACTTAAGAAATCAATAATTCTTTTAGCTTGATCAGATGTTACTCTTTTTAAGTTAACAACAACACTATTTCTATTTTTTAAGTGATCAGCAATTTGTTGAGATTCTGAGTATGCTCTTGGTTCTTGTAGAATCATTTTATTACCAGATTTATCAGCCTCTTTAACCGCTTCATTCTCACTCATATTGTAATATTCTTCTTCAGTACCCGCAAATGTATCTTCCTCTTCTTTAAACAAATTTTTAAACTTAAAAGCCATGACTAATTCCTCCTAGTCTACTAATTAATTTTATCAAATTATTTCATTATTTACAATACCTAACTATGAAAAAAAGTATACTTTTCAACGTATACTTTTATAACTCAATTTTCTTATTTATATAATCTATTAATTCATCAACCTTTAATGTTACTTGTTCCATTGTATCACGATCTCTTACAGTTACAGTATCATTATTAATTGTTTCATCATCAATAGTTATAGCAAGTGGTGTACCTACAGCATCGCTTCTCCTATATCTTTTACCAATAGAACCAGCATCATCATAAGAACAAGCAAAATATTTACATAATTTAGTATATATTTCATTGGCTTTTTCAGAATGAACTTTCTTAATTAATGGAAGAATTGTTGCTTTATAAGGTGCTAGTGCTGGATGGATTCTAAGTACTACTCTTTCTTCACCATCAACATCTTCTTTATCATAACTATTTGAAAGTACCGCTAATACTAAACGATCTAATCCTACAGATGGTTCTACAACATAAGGGATATATTTTTCATTTGTTTCGGGATCTAAATAACGAAGATCAGCTCCACTATGTTTCATATGAACACCCAAATCATAATCAGTACGATCAGCAATACCCCAAAGTTCTCCCCATCCCATTGGGAATAAGAATTCTATATCAGTTGTTGCTTTACTATAGAACGATAATTCTTCTTTAGAATGATCTCTAAAACGAAGATTTTCTTCACTTAATCCAATAGTCTTAAGAAAATCCATACAGAATTTTTTCCAATAAGCAAACCATTCTAAATCCGTATTTGGTTTACAGAAGAATTCAAGTTCCATTTGTTCAAATTCTCTAGTTCTAAAAATAAAGTTTCCTGGGGTAATTTCATTTCTAAATGCTTTTCCTGTTTGAGCTATACCAAAAGGTAATTTAAGACGCATTGCTCTTTCAACATTTTTGAAATTTACAAATATACCTTGAGCAGTTTCTCCACGTAAATAAACAATATTTTTAGTATCGTCAGTAACACCAATAGATGTTTCAAAAAGTAAATTGAATTTTCTAATTGGGGTCCAATCACATGCCTTACATACTGGGCAAGATATCTTATTATCATTTATATAATCTTCAAGACGTTTATTATCCCATCCATCACCAGTTTCTTTACCATTAGTAAATTCTTCAACTAACTTATCAGCTCTTTGTCTAGCCTTACATTTTTTACAATCAATTAATGGATCTGCAAAAGAAGCCACATGACCTGATGCAACCCAAACATTAGGGTTCATAAGAATTGCTGCATCTAAACCTACATTATAAGGGTTTTCTTGAATAAATTTTTTCTTCCATGCATTTCTAATATTTTCCTTTAAGTTAGTTCCTATAGGACCATAATCCCAAGTATTTGATAATCCATTATATATTTCACTTCCTTGAAATATAAATCCATATTGTTTAGCATAGTTAACTACATCATCCATTGTTATTTTTGCCATATTATCTCCTCCTTTAAAGCAAAAAAAAGAACAACCGTATGGGCGTTCTTTAAAACGCTGTTCCACCATACTTTGTTCTCTTAAATTCATATAGCTCCAGGTTGCCAAGCCCTTCATCACTTTTAATAAACTAACGAATATATTATACAATTATTATTTATTAATTGTCAAATGAAACTACACTTAATAAATAATTAATAAAATCTGGTGTTGTTATTTCATTACCTTCTAAAGTAATATAATAGTTTTTATTGTTATGTAAAATAAAGATTCTAGTTCCACCTACTATATATCCAGTTAAATCACCAGTTATCAATGATGTACCATCTTTCAAACTATTTCCTAAAACATTAATTATGTAATTGTTCTTAATTTGATTTTTAGTTGTAAAAATAGTACTTTTACAATAATAGTTATCCTTTACATATTTAATTAAATCTATATCATTTTTAATATTATTTTTCTTAATAAAATCAACAAATGACTTATCGGCTTTCTTTTCAAAATTTATTATTTCATTATTTCCTTCATCATCAACATTAATAGATAACAATTCAATTAGTTGTGGCATTTCAATAATAGTAACCTTTTCTTCATTATTGGTAAATTTTTTACCAATAATACCATTATCTTTTGCTTTTTGGGAATTAATAATAGTATCAAAAGTTTCATCAACTTCATAATTAGTAAAAATATTATTTAATGAAATATCTCCAACTTTTATTATATTTTCTGCTACTACATCGCTTTTTGTTACTTCTATTGTATCTTTAAAAATTATATTCTTATCTAAATCTATTTTTTCAACCTTATACTTATTCAAAATCATTTCCTTATAGCCAACATAAATTCCCATTAAAACAACAACAATCAAAATTCCAAATATACTTTTCTTCATAATAACTCCTTTTCTACAATTAGTATATCATAGGTATAATTATAGTCAATCAAATACTATTGTACTAATTAAACTATTAATAAATGCTTCACTTGTTAAATCATTACCTCCTAGAGTAATAATATATTGATTATCATCATGTAATAAGTGTATCTCTTTTAAGCCATCCTTAATATTTATTATATATCCATAATTATTACTTAATAATTCAATACTCTCAAATATTGGTAGAGAAATTGTTGCAAATTCATTAATCATATAATTATTCTTAATTGCATTTTTAGTACTAAATATATTACTATGAAGAGGATAATTATTCTTAATATATGTTAGTAAATCAACATCATTAGTAATATTATTATTTTTTAAAAAATCTTTTATACTTTTATCCTGTACTAGTTCTTTATCTTCAACAGTCATTTCATAATCATAACTAAGTGAATCTATATATTGAGGCATTATACTAACAAAAAAATATGATTTTACTTCATGATTATCATCATATAAAACATAAAAGTTACCATTTTCTGATTTTTCATATCCTGGTATGTATGTTCCATTTATTAAAGAATTAATTGATGTATGTGAACTATATATATCTAATACTTCAATATTATTATTAAATATTGTCTCCGTATTTACAATATTATTTTCACAATCAATACACCTATATTTATATAATAAATATCCTTTATAACTAAAATATCCTACTATTAATACTATTATTATTCCTATTATCCACTTTTTCATTTACATTTTCCCTTCATAACATATTCCAAATAATGATCACCACATAATGGGATATACTCAACATTATCATAAGCTCCATCTATAACAAATTCTTTACCAGTAAAACTGAATACTCCATTTACCCTTCTAGCATTAAACATTGCTGGCTTACCACAACTACAATTAACTGTTAATTCATGTTTTTCATCACTTCTAGCAAATAATTGAGATGATCCTTCAAATAATTCACCTTTAAAATTACTTTTTAATCCATAACATATTACTGATATGTTATATTTATGAGCTATATACCATAATTCATTTACTTGTTTTTTGTTTAAAAATTGAGCTTCATCAACTAATATAAATTGAGTATCTTTATATTTATTAAAATACTTTTTACTAAGTAAACTAGCTGTTTTAGGTAAAAGGATATCAACAACAATATTGGCTCCTGTCCTAGTTACTATAGTATTATCCCCTTTAGTATCTATTTTAGGTTTAATAACCACTAAACGTATTAAATACTTAGAATAATTATAATGATCTTGAATTAATTTAGTTGTTTTACCAACTTCCATTGTTCCATAATAAAATGTTAAATTTGCCATATTCTACTCCAATAAAGATTTTAAAAATGCTTTACTATTTAGATATAATCCAGTATATCTTTCATAATACATATCTAAAAATCTATTAATTATTTTTTTATTTTCTTCATCGACATTTATATTTTCAATACTTTTAATATTTACATAATAATACATCCTAATAAGTTGAATAACTTTCTTAGGTACTATTACTTCATTTGTTAAACAATTTAAACAAATATACCCACCTTTATCACTATCAATAGTAGCAATATTATTTTTACTGCCACAAACAATACATTCATCTAAATTAAATAGTACTCCTAGAAATTCTAAATATTTTATTTCTAAAATATTAGTTAATACTAAGGGATCTAATCCTTTTTCTATTTTCAAAATACATTCAATAAAGTCATCATATATTTTAGAATTATTATTGTCCTTAATAACTTGATGAGTTAATTCAGATAAATAACTTAAATAACTAGTTAGAATAATATCGCTTTTAATATTTTTTAAAGGATTAATAATATCAGCACTAACTAAAGTAGATAATTTATCTTTTTTAAAATATATATTAAATCTCGCATATGTTAGTCTTAAGGTAGCTACTCTATTTTTATTTTTTAAACTTTTTGCTCCTTTGCACATAATACCAATTATGCCATATTTTTTAGTATATACATTAATTATTTTACTTGTTTCTCCATACGGAGTTTCTGTTAATATAAAACCTTCCACTTCTTCTAGCATAAATACTCACCATATATATTATTATATCTAAAAATTGATAAAGTTAAAAGTATTTTTCTTTATACAAAAAGAAGATTATTCATCTTCTTCAGTATTTTTATAGTTCAAATAATCTTCTATTTTTCCTGATTTAAAGAACTTATCCCAAGCTTCCTTTTTATTCACAAATATCACCTTTCTAAATATATATTGGGTGATATTTATAAATTTTATTCATCTTTATCTATAAATCCTAAATCTTTAAAATAGCGCTCTTTTTCTTTCCAATTTTTAATTGTTTTAACAAACAATTCTAAATATACTTTCTTACCAACTAGTTCTCTTTCAATTTCCATTCTAGCTAACGTACCAACTTGTTTTAAACGAGCTCCATTTTTACCTATAACTATTTTCTTTAACGAGTCCCTATCTACAATAATATCTACTAAAATATTTACAATATCATTTTTTTCTTCGTAAGACACTGTATAACAAGTAATACTATGTGGTACTTCATCTTCAGTTACTTGAAGTAATTTTTCTCTTACTATTTCACTTACCATGAACTTTAAACTACTACTGGTATAATAATCTTCTGGAAAATAGACACAATCATCATGTAAATATTTTTTAATAACACTAACTAAATGATCTATATTATCATTTTGTAACGCTGAAGTTGGTACTACTTCTACGAAAGGATAAATATCCTTATATTCACTAATTATATTTAATAATTTTTCATTACTAATTCGATCAATTTTATTTAATATAAGAATAACTGGTATATCATTACCCTTTAACATATTTAATATAAACGCATCACCTTTACCAATACCGGCAGCAGCATCTACAACAAATAGAATTAAATCAACATCCTTAGTTAAAGAAAGCGCTTGCTTATTTAATACTTTTCCTAATCTATTAATTGGTTTATGAATACCTGGGGTATCAACAAATACTATTTGTGATTCAGAATCATTATATATTCCTTGAATAATATTCCTTGTTGTTCCTGCAACATCACTGGTAATGGCAACTTTACGATTTATTATTGTGTTAACAAGTGTAGATTTACCAACATTAGGACGACCTATAATACTAACAAAACCACTACGCATTTTATACCCTCCTATTTAAAAAAATCTATAATATAAGGAACGTAAATAAACATGCATATTATAGCAGCCATAACAGTACTAACAAATGTTGCTGCTGATCCACAATCTTTAGCTATTTTAGCAAGAGGATGAATTTCTTCAGTTACTAAATCTACAGTAGCTTCAATGGCTGTATTAAGTAATTCTGATGTTAAAACAACTACTAATGCTATTACTACTACTGCCCATTCTTTAAAAGATATTTGACAAATAATACCTAAAGCAACAGCTCCAATTGTACCGGCAGCATGTAGCCATAAACTTTGCTCATAATGATAAGCATAAGCTAGTCCAGCAAAAGAGTTTTTAAAACTATTAATAAATCTTCTAAACCCTATTGTTTTATTTCTTGTCTTTGTTTGTTTCTTCGAACTCATTTAAAATCACCTCCTGCTTATTAAACATCTCTTTTTCTTCTTTTTCACCCTTGGTATGATCATATCCTAATAAATGTAGTAAACCATGGACTACTAAAAAAGCTAACTCTCTTTTTTCACTATGCCCATATTCTTTTGCTTGTTCTTGCATCTTAGGAATACTTACATATATTTCTCCAAGCTGTCTAATATTATATATCATTTTTTCTGTATCTTCAAATGCAAATGACAAAACGTCAGTTGTTCGATCTATTCCTCTATACTTTTTATTCATTTCATGCATTTTTTCATCATCAATAAAGACTATGGCAAAATTAGAAGCTGAGACATTCTCTACTTCTAATGTTTTTAAAATAATCTTATCTAAATAGCTATAATCAAAATTACAACCATATTCATCAACTATCTTATAATCATTCATTTAATACTAACTACCCCCATTATTTTCAATACGTATATAGTTATAACAATAACTATAATAAAACAAATAAAATTATATAATCCTTCTTTATGGAAAAAACTTGGCAATCGTTTATTTATACCTTGTAAACATATATATAGTATGTAACCGAGGATACCACCAATTATATTTAATAGGATATCATCAATATCAAAACATCTACCAATATAATGTTGTACTAATTCAACTGTAATACTAACTATAATTGTAGTAAATAATATTGGATATATCTTTTTGGGTTTTATATATTCCGATATTATTAAACCAAATATTAAGAATACTACAATATTACCTACTATTTGATAATAAAATAATTTACTACCAAAAGTATAACGGAACATTTCCTTAAAAGGAATTATATTATATGTACTACCCTGATCTATATCACCATTAGTAAGTAAGGAGAATAATAGAAACATGTATACAACTCCTAATATCATTAAGAATTCTTTATAAAATACTATTCTTTCTCTTTTACTCTTTAAATAAAAGAAACGTAAAGTAACCATAGTAACAATAAATATAGTTAATATTGGTATTGTATCATTACTATATAATACTGTTTTAATAGTATCAATAAACATTACTTATCAATCCCTTCTTTAGAAATAATTTGTTCTTTACTAATAAGTTCATTAACAACAACAAATATCTCTATGTCCATTGTACTATCATTTATACTTTTTTTCAAAACTTTTTTATCAATTATTGTATCAAATTCACCTAAATTAGTTTTTAAATTATCTATAGCCTTATTTATTCCTATATTTAATGCTTCATCTTTTGATATTTTTTTTATACTTTTTTCTATTTCCAATTCATTCTTTAAGTATAATCTAAAGCCAACTAAATCAAATAATAATATATATTTACTTTCATAATTATTTATTCTGGATTTAAAAACATCTTTTTTAAGATTATTGAATTCCCAGGTTAAGTTATATCTTTTTTTACCAGTATAGTTATAATTGTTGGCTTTTAGTGGTACTTTTACTTTAACTGTCCACCAAGTTGTTGCAAAAACTTTACCTTTAGCGCAAGTCATTCTTACATCTTCATTATTATAATTAATAATTCCCTTTATTAATATATCTCCCTCAGTTACATGATCATTAATCATAACATTTGCTTCTCCAGATTCTACTTTAATATTAGTTATTATTCCCTCTTTTTTGGCAATAATATTACATATATTATTATTTTCTTCTTTTTTAGTTATTACTCTTTCTTCTACTTTTAGATTAAGAACCATTCCATCCATTTCAAATTCTATCCAATCTAATTTAGTTGGATATTTATCAAGTATTTCTTCTCTAATTTTATATAATTCTTGGTAACTCTTTTTAAATGATAATACTTTAATACCATAATTATCTAATTCATCCGTTAGCAATTCTCTAATTTCTTTATTTTCATGAATAATATTTATTTTAATAACTAAGTTTTGACCAATAAAATAGATAATTAAACCAATTAGAACACTTATTAAAAAAATATAATTAGATTTAATAATATCTATTATAGATAATATACCTAATTTCTTATTAATAGTAATTTTATAACTAACTAAATATTTTTTAAATTTATCATAGTCTTTACTATATATTTTTAAATATACTTTGTCATTATCTTTTTTTATTTCTAAGATATTTAAACGTAAATAACTTAATCTATTAATAAATCTATAATAATTTAAACAACTAGTTTCAATCCAAATAATATTATTCATATATAATACCTATATTAGATATTTTTCCTTTAATAAGTACTTCATTAATACACATTTTACTTATTAATAAATTATTACCTTGGATTACTAATTTCCAATTTGGCATTTTTAATACTACTTTAGAATCACTTAATAAAATTAATTCTTGATAATTAAAACAATATAATGAATTATCATATAATCCAATATAATAATTTTTATCATATAAAAAATTAATAAGATTATCCTTAATATGCATTAAATCACCTTATTAATTATATTAAAAAAAGAGCTTATTATGCTCTTCCTGAATATTTTCCATCCTTTGTTGAAATAATAATTTTTTCCCCTTCATTAATAAATAAAGGAACTTTTACAACATAACCAGTTTCAATTTTAGCATCTTTTGATGCATTAGTTGCAGTATTACCCTTAACTGCTGGCTCTGTTTCAACAACAGTATATTCAATTTTTTCTGGTAAAGTAATACCAATTATTTCACCTTCATAATTATCAATATCAATTTCTAATCCTTCTTTAATAAAATTAATTTGATCTGCTAAAACTGAAGAAGGTATTTCTATTTGTTCATAAGTTGAATTGTTCATGAATACATAAGTATCACCCATTGCATAAAGGTAAGCCGCATGAACTTTTTCAATATGAGCTTTAGTTATCTTAATGTTGGTATTAAATGTATCCTCAGTTACAGCTCCAGTTCTTAAATTTCTTCTTTTAATTCGAACAAAAGCTGGACCCTTTCCTGGTTTTACATGTTGAAATTCAACAATGGTATATAAATTACCATCCATAATAATGGTCATACCATTTTTGATATCATTAATATTTATATCCATAAAATAATCTTCTTTCTATCTTACTTTTTTTCTTTTGCAGTAACAGTCTTTCTACATTTTGGACAATATCTATTTAATTCAAGACGGTCCGGAGTATTCTTTTTATTCTTACTTACAGGGCGTAATTCAAAACCACATACAGAACATCTCATAGTAACTTCACTACGGTTTTCTTTTTTTGCCATAAGATTTCCCTCCTCACTAATAATCTTCTATAATTATATCAAAATATTTTTATTTTTCAACAAAATTAGTAATTTTCTACTAAATAACTGGTTATTTTTTTAGTTATTTTGCTTGCTCCAGTATATATTGGAGCATTATTATTATTTTTTACCGCAATATTTGGAGCTATAACAACTATACTATATTTGGGACTATCATACGGATAATAACCAACAAACGTCTTAGTAATTGTCGAGGTATCAATTATTCCATCATTATTAGTATCTAAAAATGATTCACTAGTTCCTGTTTTACCAGCAAATCCTACATTTTGAGGTACATAATATCTTCCTGTCCCTTTGCTTAATACTAATCTAAATCCTTCTCTTATACGTTCTAAATGACTATTTTCCAAAGGTATATCATTTAAAATACTAAATTCGTGTTCTAATATAATATCTTCTTTTGAGGTAATATTACGCATTAATGATAAAGACATTCTTTTACCAGATGCTATACTATTAATGTATTGTAACATCTCTATTGGAGTATATGTATCATATTGACCAATAGCTAAATTAAGTAATAAATCTGGAGCTATTTTATTACCTATTATACCTATCTTTTCTCCAGGTAAATCTATTCCAGTAATTGTTCCAAGGCCATATGATTTTAATATATCTCGATATCTATTAAAATCATCCAATGTTACATCCAGATGCATATTTGGTTTATAAGTATTCCCAGTTGAATTAATTGCTATAATATATTGATAATAATTTGAAGATTCTTGTAAAGCTGTTAAATCATTTATTTTACCTAATCTTTTATGACTACATTTTAATGGAACATATTCCAATTTTACACAACTATCTAAGACGTATTTATTTGGTTCAATTATATTATATTTATAACCAACACTAATAGTAGCTCCTTTAACAGCACTACCCATTGTCCAGGATTTATTTATGTTGTTTAAACTAACATCAGAGAATGTTCCATCTTTATTCATTCTTACCCCAACTAATGATATTATCTCTCCATTACTGGGATTCCCCACTAAAGCATAAGTTTCATTATAATAATCCGTCTTAGCATGTTTTTTACCATTAATTATTATCTCTTTTATAATATCTTCAATATATAATTGTAAATCAATATCTATAGCTAATACCAAATCCGATCCCTTTTTTTCATCTTTAATTTTTATTAATTTCCAATTCTTATCAACTTTATATAAAGCTTTCTCCCCTTTTAAATAATTGTCATATTTCTTTTCTAAATAACTAATGCCTACTAGATCATTTAATTCATATCCTTGATTTAAATAATATTCTTTTTCTTCTTTGGGAATATTCCCTACTTTACCAAATATTTCTTTCAAAGTATCACCATAAGGATAATATCTTTCCCAAGTAAGTTCACCAGTTATACCTGGCAAATCCAACTCCATTATCTTGGCATATGCCTCTTCTGATATTTTATTTGTTATTAATTTTTTTTGATTTAGGTAACCATCCTGCATTAAATAATAGATATAAACAGCTTTTTTATTTATACCTAATAACATTTCATCAGTTATTCTAGATAATTTTATATTATATAAGTCTTTACTTGTTATTTTTCTTTCTTGTAACATTTTCTTTTCTTCTTCTGTAACTAAGTTATTACTATTATTTATTAATAAATAATACTTTTTTTGCATATCAATCGATGCTTCTTTAATATCTAATATTCCACTTAAAACTTCTGAAATCATTATTTCATCTAGAATTTTAATACCTTTTAATTTTGTATAATATATAGCTTTAACAGGTTTATTATCCACAAGTACATTACCATTAGTATCAAGTATTCTCCCTCTTGGGGCAGTAGCTCCAAGAACGGTAATCTGAGTTTTATTTATTAATAATTCACTGTAATAATCATGTTTATTGATTATAGTGATTAATTTTACACATATAATAAAGAATAACATAATTAAAAACATATAATACTTTTTCATATTATTAGTATTAATTAATTATTAAGATTCATACACTTAATTAGGTGATAAACTATGCATAATCTAATAATTAAATATATAAACAATTTAAGTATTGATGATATTAATACTTTTGCTATAAAAGAAGGGATAAAATTAACGAAGACAGAATTGAATTATTTATATATTTTTATAAAAAACGACTATAATTTATTTTTAAATAATCCCAATAATTTTAATATAGATGATTATAAAGATAGATTTAGTGAAGAAAACTATCCAAAAATAAAAGAAGTATTTTTAAAATACTTCAATAAGTTTAAAAACTATTTATAAAGTTTGGTTAATTCTTCTTCTAAATTACTATTAAACGTTTTACTTTTAATCATATCTATTTCTATTTTATATGGTGGATATTCACCAACCCATGGTGTTTCTAATATCTTTGGAATATTTTCTAATCTAGGATTATATATAACATTTATTAAATTATCAAAACCAATTGTTCCATATCCTAAATTAGCATGACGATCTTTATGACTACCAAGTTCATTTTTACTATCATTAACATGAATACAATGAACTTTATCAAGACCAATAACCTTATCAAATTCATCTAAATATTTATCAAATTCACTAATATTAACACCAGAGTCATTTAAATGACAAGTATCTAAGCACACTCCAACTTTATTAGGGTATTTAACATTATCTAGTATTATTTTTAATTCCTGAATATTTATGCCACACTCCGTACCTTTACCTGCCATTGTCTCAAGTAAAATCATTGGCTTGGTATCTTCATCAATTATATAATTTAGAGCCTCACTTATATTTTGCAAAGCTACTTCTCTTGGTATATTTAAACTATTACCGGGATGTAAAACAAGATAATTGACACCAATCTTGGTAATTCTTTTTAATTCTTCCTTTAAAAATTGAATAGCAAAATTCCAAGCATCATCCTTTTCTTTATTTGCTAAATTAACAATATATGCGGCGTGACATACAACATTATTAATATCGATATTGTTATCCAACATATATTCTTTAGCTTCAACAAGTAATTTATCATCAACACTTTTTCTTATAGTATTTTGAGGAGCTCCAGTATAAAACATAAAGGTATTTGCACCGAAAGACACCGCTTGCTTAGCACAACCAAGTAGTTGTTCAGCTTGATAATTAACATGTGAACCAATAATCATAATATCACCAAATAAAGTATAACAAAAAATTAGATAAAAAAAAACATCTTGTTAGATGTTTAATTCTATTATAATTTTTCTGAAGTACCACATTGATTACTATAAGCTGTTCCTGTTGTTGAACCAGTAACCCACTTTGTTTCTATATCACTTGTATTAGTAGAAGTATCATACGGTAATACATCTTGTGGATCTCCATTAGCATCATAAGCACTGATTTGAACATTTTCACTTTCATCATCATTAGCACCAGCACCAAGAATCATTAATTGATCTTTGTGTAACCATACTTTGAAAACATAATTGTTTCCACTTCTTTTTACAATGACTTTACCATCATAAGAACCTTTTACTGTAAAATATCCTTGACTAATCAATGTTGATATTTCTACACAGTTAGTAGTAGTTTCATTAGATGGGAAACCTTTACCAGTTGATAAGCTTTGATTCATAAAATACGTATTAGCAGACTCAATTGCTGTTTGAGCATCTAATGCAAAAGTTTGTCTTCTTGCTTTTTCCATTTGAGGTAATACAGATTGAACTGCAACTAACATAACAATTGCAAGTACAACAATAACTGCAAGTAATTCTACTAAAGTAAAACCATGATTATTATTAATATTTTTCATTACATACACCCTTTACTATAAACATCTTACAACAACTAAAGAAATTAGTCAATAAGTATTTTATTATTTTACATTTTGTTGTCTAATTATTTTAGTATGTCTAAAACTGAGTTTATAATGTCAATATTATCAACAACTGATTCTAGTTTGTCAGTTACTCTTTCTTTGTATATTTTCTTCATTTCATTACTAAAACCTCGATAATCTATTACCCCCCTATTTAATAATTTTATATAGTTACTATTTTCCTTTAAGTATTGATAATACTTAGGATTGTTCTTAAATTGTATTTGTTCTTTTAATTCCATTAGTCCTCAAAAAACTTATTAAGTGGTCTAGGTGTGGTAGGTCCTTTGATAATGTCTCCGATGGCTTTTTCGGGATTTTTACTTGTTAAATCTGAAACAAAATCTATAGCTTTTTGAGCAGTACCTATATGTTCCTTTATGGAATCAATATTCACATTTTTAACAATATCTGTTATTCTATTTATCCCCTCATTATTATCTTTTAAAATATATTTATTCCACACTTTTTCATCATCACCATATAAATCATATATTTCATAAAACTTTTGCCATGTCATTTCTCCGTTTTGAACATATTTTATTAATTCTGGTTTATTTCTAACAAATGCTTTAAATTCTTCACTTTTCATAAAAAAATCACCCAATAAATTGTATGTATTTATTGAGTGATTTATTTTAGATTTTAAAATCTTCAACAAAATCTTGGAACGATAATTGTTCTGTTTCTTTTTGTTCTTCAATAACTGGTTCTTCAACTACTTCTTTATTACGATCTAAGTTAACTATATCCTTTTTTAAAGTCCATACATCATATTTAAACTTAACTTGACTACCTGTACTAGCTAAATCCATTATTGGTATTTCACTATTTTTTAATTCTTTTATTTCATTGTCAGTTAAATAAATATTAGTATCTCTACTATTAGTTAAGTAAGCATAAGTTAATTTATAATCTTTAGTTTTAACTTTTTTAAATAACATATTACCTTTTTTAGCTCTAGATATAGCAACTAAATCTGTTATTTTAACTCTTTTAATAGTTTTATAATTAGTAAATATATTTAAATACTCTGCTTCTTCATAGATACTTGATGCATATAATACATAATCATCTTTTAAGTTAATACCTTTAACTCCACTAGCTTTTGGACCAACTACTGGTATTTCATTAGTATTATATCTTAAATAGAAACCATTTTTAGTAACAAATAATACTTCATCTTTACTGATTGTTGTATTAATAAGTTCATCATTTTCTTTCAATTTAATGGCTGTTAATGGTTTCGAATATCTAGTTACTTCAAAATCTTTTAAATTAACTTGTTTTACTAAACCATTTTTAGTAAATAATACAACATTTTTACTTTTATCTTTTAGTATTAAACTAGCGACAATTCGTTCTGATTCTTTAATTACAATAGTATTACTAATATGTTTACCTAGTTCTTTCCATTTACATTCCGGTATTTTATGAATAGGAACATATAAATAATTTCCTAAATTAGTAAATATCAACAATGAATCTTTCGTATTAGTAATAAACTTATCAATTATATAATCTCCCGGTTTTAAAGTAGTTTCTTCATCGGTTGCTTTAAAACTTTTAAAACTAACCCTTTTTACATATCCATCATGAGTAACAACTACAACTACTTTTTCATCAGGAATCATTTCTAATTCATCAACTTTAGTATCTGTTATAGCATCCTTTATTTCAGTTTTTCTTGGAGTTGCATAATTTTTCTTTATTTCTCTTAATTCATTTTTCATAACATTCTTAAGTTTATTTTCATCTCCAAGAATTTCTTTACATTCTGCTATTAAATTCTTTAATTTTTCACATTCTTCTTCAAGTACTACAATATCAGTATTAGTTAATTTATATAATTGTAATGTTACTATTGCTTCAGCTTGTTCTTCAGTAAATCCATAAGCATCTATTAAATTTTGTTTAGCATCGCTTTTATTTTTACTTGCCCTAATTGTTTTAATTATTTCATCTAATATTGATATTGCTTTAATTAAACCAGTATCAATATTATAATTTTTAGTATAATATGCTAAATCAAACTCTGTTCTCTTAGTTATTACCCCTTTTTGATGTTCAATATAAGCATCTAGTATTTCTAATATTCCTAGTACTTTTGGAGTTCTATTAACAATAGCTACCATATTATAGTTATATGATATTTGTAAATCCGTATTTTTAAGTAAATATCTAATTATTAAATCTTTATTAGCATTAGCTTTTAAATCAATGGCAATTCTTAAACCTTCTCGATCAGTTTCATCTCTTACCTCAGCAATACCATCAATTTTCTTATCAATGCGCATACCTTCAATTTTAGCTACTAATGCTTGTTTATTAACTTCAAAAGGTATTTCTGAAATAATTATTTGTTCTTTACCTTTTTCTTTCTTAAATTCATACTTGGCTTCAACTATAACTCTACCTTTACCAGTTTTAAAAGCCTCAACTATTCCATCACGTCCACAAGCAATTCCTCCGGTTGGAAAATCAGGTCCTTTAACAATATCAAGGATAGTCTCTAAATAACAATTTGGTGACTCAATTCTTTTAATAGTAGCATCACATATTTCCCCAAGATTATGTGGTGGTATATTAGTTGCATATCCGGCACTTATTCCATTAGAACCATTAACAAGTAAATTAGGAAATTTAGCTGGTAAAACAGTTGGTTCTAAGAATCTATCATCAAAGTTTGGAGCCCATGATACTGTTCCTTTATCTAAATCTTTTAATAGTTCATTACTTATTTTTGAAAGTCTTGCTTCTGTATAACGGTAAGCTGCTGCTGGATCCCCATCCATTGAACCATTATTACCGTGAATATCAATTAATATATCATTTTGCTTCCACCACTGAGACATTCTAACCATAGCGTCATAAACAGATGAATCACCATGAGGATGGAATTTACCTAAAACTCCACCAACTGTATAAGCACATTTTATATAACCTTTATCATAAGTATTATGTTCATCATACATATAATAAAGTATTCTTCTTTGAACGGGTTTTAAACCATCTCTTACATCAGGAATTGCCCGATCTTGAATAATCTCTTTAGCATATTTAGCAAATCGATCACCCATTATTTCTTCTAAAGAATACTCTTCAATTCTTTTTATAATATCTTCCATATTAAAAACTCCAATCAAATAGATTTTTAATTTATTATATCAATATACATCATCTTATTATATACATATATTTTAACTTCTTTATCTTGATAATCTTTTAATTTGACAAAGAAAGGAATATTAATATTTTTAACATTTACTTCTTTTTTTTCATTATCAATGTAAAAACTAATTGTTGCATAAACAATTGTTTTACCAGGGGAATCTTCATCCCCTAGATAACGTTTTCTATAAATAGATTCTATTTTACCTGGGATAACTATGCCATTATCTATTATACTTAAATTTAATTCTCTTCTTTTTTTTCTCTTTTTATATGATATTATAAAAAGAATTAAAAAAATTACTAGCAATATCACACTTGTTCCAACAAATAAAATACCATATTTATTTTTATAAGATTCATGAAAATACCCCCATAAAATAATTAATGGTATAAGAATACTCGTAATAATTATTGGAATCATAACTGGCATATAATTTTCATTTTGATAATTTATTTTCATATTAAAACTCCTATGCTGCCCGATAATTATCTTCCATGGTAAATTCTACATTTTCATTTATCCATTCTTTTCTTGGTTCAACTTTATCTCCCATTAATACTTGAACCCTTTTTTCCGCTAAGGCAGCATCCGTGATATTAACTCTTATTAAACTACGAGTATCTGGATTCATTGTGGTATCCCATAATTGATCTGGATTCATTTCACCAAGACCTTTATATCTTTGAATAGAATATTTTCCTTGATTATCTCTTTTAATATTTTCTAATTCTTCATCGGTATAAGCATAATATCTTTTCTTACCATAATCTAATTTATATAGGGGTGGCATAGCAATATATAGTTTACCATTTTCAATCAAACCACGCATATAACGATAGAAAAATGTAAGTAATAATATTTGAATATGAGCTCCATCAACATCAGCATCGGTCATTATTATTACTTTATCATAATTAGATTCAGCTGCTTCAAAATCTTGACCTACACCAGCACCAATTGTATGAATTAAAGTATTTATTTCTTCATTCTTTAATAATTCATCAATTGATGATTTTTCACTATTTATAACTTTACCACGTAGAGGAAGAATAGCTTGGAATTTTCTATCTCTTCCACCCTTAGCAGAACCACCAGCTGAATCACCCTCAACTAAGAATAGTTCATTTATTTTAGGATTCTTACTTTGAGCTGGAGATAACTTACTAGATAGATTTTTTTCAATCTTACCCTTAGTTTTACCATTTCTAGCTTCTTCCCTAGCTTTTCTAGCTGCTTCACGAGCAACTTTACTTTTCATGGCTTTATCAAGTATTGTTAAGGCTACCTCTTTATTTTCCTCTAAAAAGAATTTAAGTGATTCATATGTAATACTTTCGGTTACACTCCTTGCTTCTGGAGTACCAAGTTTACCCTTAGTTTGTCCTTCAAATTGTAATAATTCTTCCGGTATTTTTAAACTAATAACTGCTGATAATCCTTCTCTTACATCAGCTCCATCAAGTGTTCCATCTTTAGCTTTAAATAAATTATTTGATTTTGCATAATCATTGAATGCTTTGGTAATGCCTGTTTTAAATCCAACTTCATGGGATCCACCATCACCAGTCTTAACATTGTTAACAAAAGATAATATGTTTTCATTATAAGTATCCGTATATTGCATAGCAATATCTACTTCAATCTTATTTTTAGTGTTACTAAAACTTATTACATTATGTAAAGCATTCTTATCTTCATTCATATATTCAACAAAACTAATAAGACCATTATCATAATGAAACTTAGCTTCTTTTTTATCTTCTTCATCAATTACTTCAATTGTTAGACCACTTAATAAAAAGGCACTTTCTTGCATTCTTTCACAAATAGTTGTATAAGAAAAATTACAATTTTTAAATATTTCTGGATCTGGTAAGAATTTAACAATAGTACCAGTTTTATTACTCTTACCAACAGTCTTTAATGGCGTTTTTACTTTTCCACCATTTTCAAACTCAATCATGGATATTAACCCATCACGATAAATAACAACCTGCATTTCTTTAGATAAGGCGTTAACAACAGAGGCACCAACACCATGAAGACCTCCGGAAACTTTATACCCATCCTCCGTAAATTTACCACCAGCATGCAAAATTGTATAAATAACTTCGGGAGTTGATTTACCAGATTCATGCATACCAATTGGAACACCACGTCCATTATCTGCAACTGTTATACTTTTATCTTTATTAATAATTACCTTAATATAATTACCATACCCATTAATTACTTCATCAATAGAATTATCAACAATTTCCCAAACAAGATGATGCATACCTCTTTTATCAGTAGATCCAATATACATTCCTGGTCTTTTACGAACCGCCTCTAATCCTTCAAGTATCTTAATCGATGATTCATCATATTTTGCCATAATCTATTCACCTATTCAATTATAACAATAATCTCAAGAAAAAAACAAGCATATTTACACTTGTTTACAATTTACTCATCGATATTTTAACTTTAAATCTAATGGTTCCCATCAATCGTGAAACCATGGCTTATATTCTAATTCTATTTCTTTTATATAATTTACATAATAACCCATAAGTCTACTCTGTGCCTACACTCCTTCGGCACCTCGGATATTTTTCTACGAAAAATTCCTCGTCTCAAATGCTTACGCATTTTCGGATTCAAGATGAAAAGATGCACGCGGGCGACCCGAAAAGCTGACTACTGCTACCAATCACAATCAGAAGAGCCATCTCCGCTGACTTCACAGTGGCCGTTACCATCGCTGCAGTACACATTGCCATACGCACCGGCGTTGCAGTAAAAGCCACCGAAAGAGCAGTCAGCGTTGCCTGAGTCCGAGTAGCAACTATCAGCTTGTGTTCCTAATGCTGTCTCCATTGCTGTTTGTAATTTTGCCTTCGTTGTTGTTCCATCTATTTGATCTTGGGAATCTCCTACCCAGTAGTTTGGTCCTAAACAAAATTCATGATTGTTATACCATAAACATGTTTCAGTACTTTCTATAATATCATCTTCTACTTCATGTTTTAAATAGTATGGTTTTGTTATACTTCCTGCTGTACATGTATAGGTATTTGTATCTACATCATCTAAACATTCTTGTTCTGTTGGGTAATACAAATTATTTCCACATGTTAAATTATCTCCACCTATTGGACAATATACATTATATGTTTTTGTTCTTATTGTATTGACATTTATCTCATATGTTCCTACTCCAGGAAAACTTCTTGTTTCTTGTTGGCATACATATCCACTCATACCCATGTTTAACAAATCACTTTCACATTCATTTTCTGTTCTCCAGTAAGCTGAAAAATCACATGAATTTGTATTTTCACTACTACTATATGCACAATATACATTTTCATTGTTGATTGCTAACATTGTTGTACCATTTATGGCTCCATTGGTATTATTCCTATATATTGTTCCTGTAAATCCTAAATCTACTTCTTCTTTACTTATTATTATTTCAGCATTTATTTCTTTTCCTGTATTATCATTTTGATTAACATCTAAGTTTATTAACGTAATAACTATTCTCCAGTTTTCTATAGTTGCTGTATTATTACTTGCACTTATAGCATGATTATCAAGTAGTGTTTTTAATCCACTTACTCCTGTTATATCATATCCGGTTACTCCTTTGATTGTTTTTTGAGTACCTAATCCAGTTAATGTAACTAGTTGGTTATTTCCATCAAATACTTGTAGCATTAACTCTGGATCTTCGTTGGTATTAGCTTCACTATATACCGTTGGATTACTTTCTATATTTAAATATAAATAATAATTCATTGTTGCACTACCTGTCTTATTATTTGGTGTTAAAGTTGCAGTTGCTGTTGCATCTCCACTTTGATTTGTTCCATTTTGAGCAAACAAATTTTGAGTTACAGTAAATGATATATCTCTATTAATACTAAATGTTAATAAATCTGTTGTATTTGATGTTACTGTGGCATTGGTACTTGTTGTACCTCCTTGTTGGGGTGCAAAGAACGCATATGTTGTACTTACTACAAATATTAATAACAATACAACTAATACACTATAGTATATTTTTTTGTTTTTCATATTACCACCTATTATTAGTATAGATTAAATAATTAATATTTACAAATAAAAGAGTGTCATTATTGACACTCTTTTACATTTATATTATTTATACCTATTCATTTGTTGCATTACTTGTCTTACTTGTTTTTGACTAGGTTTTCTACCCATACTACTCATCATTGCTTCAATCATTTTTTCATTTATTGGAGGGTTATTAACAAGTTGTTTTTTAAATATTGCTCTTGCGATAAAAAAACCAGCTACTATACCTGCAATTAAACTAAGTATAATATATAAAATTAATTGCCACATTGCGATTGTCATATTCTTCACTCCTTTAGTATATTCTACTATAAACGTACTAGTTCTTCAAGCCAAAAATAATCTTTATTCTCAAAATCACAAGCAAATAATTCTTTTAGTGGTAAGAATTTTTTGATATCCTTACTTATAATATTGGTCTTTATAAGTATATGACTATTTTTAACTATTATGTTTGTTTCTTCCTTACGATATTTATTGATTATTCTATGATTATCTCCAACTTTCATATAAAAATCATTATCTTTATTCTTTTCATAGATTAATTTATTATATTTTTGTTTATCAATTGGTACTATAAGATTATCTAGTAATTCTTTACCATAACTAATATTTGATTTATCAAGTAAATATATCCCTTCTAAAGAACGATATAAATTATATGGTACATCTTTTAATAAAATACTCATTTCTTTACTAATTTTAAAAATATAAAAAGTCCTCATTTTTATCACCCAAATTAATGATACAATAAAGGACTTAAATAATTTGTCAAATTATGTCATCAGTGTTATCTTTTTTTAATATATTGGTAATTTTATCTGTAATATCATCTTCTGATAATTTAAAATATTTGGCAACATCAATACCATTACCACTTAAACCAAAGTCATTAACTCCAAAAGCAAAATCTGATTTTGATACAAATCTATTCCACATTATTGTTGATCCAGCTTCTATAGAAAATATTGGTACATAGTTAGGAAGTAATTGTTCTTCATACTTTGGATTTTGTTGTAAGAATAGTTCCATACATGGCATAGATACTACCCTTAAATCAATTCCCCTTTCAAATAATTTATTAGCAACATTTATAGCAGTTTCAACTTCCGATCCCGTGGCAATAATTACGCCATCTAAATGATATTTTTCTTTTTTTATCATATAAGCGCCATATTTTACATATTTAGCATTGGTATTTCTTAACATATTTCTTTTTTCTCTACTTAAGATTAAGGCTGTTGCACAATTATTTTTTAAAATATAATCCCAAACACCCATTATTTCATTAACATCAGCTGGTCTGAATGTTTTAAAATTAGGTATAGTTCTAAGCATTGATAATTGTTCTATTGGAATATGAGTTGGTCCATCAGAAGCATTATAGATTGAATCATGAGTAAATATATAAGTAACTGGTAAATTCATCATTGCTGACATTCTAATTGATGGTTTAATATGATCAGCAAAAGCTAGGAATGTGGAACCAAATACTTTTAAATTGGATAAAGCTAAACCATTTAGGATTGCTCCCATAGCATGCTCCCGAATTCCAAATAAAATATTTTTACCAACTGGATTATCATCTCCATTAATAGTTGATTTATCTAAATTAGTTTTACATGAAACTGATAAATCAGCAGAACCACCTAAAAAGAAAGGATTCTTCGGAGAAATAAAATTCATTATTTTATGATTACTTTCTCTTAATTCTTCATTATATTCATCACTAATTTTAAACTTACTATCATCAAAATCTATTATAAATGTATTTTTTTCTAATAAATTTAGGATACTATTTAATCCAAAATTTTCACTATTACGTATTATTTGATATTCATTATTCCAATTATTAATTGTTTTTTCCATTCTTTTAGGAATAATATTACGAGTATAGTTTAATACTTCATTTGATATATTAAATGCTTCTGTAGTTATTTTATATTTTTTCTTAATAGCCATTATTTCTTCAGTTGAAAGCATTGTACTATGGGCTTTATTAGTACCAGCATAAGATGTATCTTCCCCAATTATTGTTTTAACAATTATTATTGATGGCATATCAGCTTTTTTAGCTTGTTTAATGGCATGAGATATTTCATTATAATCACTACCATTTTTAACAATTATAATATTAAAGCCTAAAGCTTCAAATCTTATTTCAATATCCTCAGTAGAAGTACTATCTAATGTTGAGTCTAAGGTTACCTTGTTACAATCATATAAAAGTATTAATTTATTTAATTTTTGTTTGGCAGCAAAAGCTAGGGCTTCATAGCTAATACCTTCTTCTAAATCTCCATCACTACATAAACAATAAGTATAATAATCTATTATTTTAGTATCTTTCTTTTCAATATTGGCAATTCCTCTTAAATAACGTTCAGCAAGAGCCATACCTACAGCATTTCCTATTCCTTCACCTAAAAGACCAGTCGATACATCAACACCTGGTGTAACTTTATATTCAGGATGACCAGGAGTTAACGAATTCAAAGTTCTAAAATTCTTTAATTCATCTATATCAATATTAAAGTCAAAATGGTATAAAGTTGAATAAAGAAGAGCTGATGCATGACCTGGAGATACTACCAAACGGTCACGATTTATCCAATTACTATTGTTTGGTAAAACACTTAAATGATCACGATACAACGCATAAAGAATTGGGGCTGCACTAAACACTATTCCTGGATGACCGCTACCAGCTTTATCAATCATGTCTATAGCTAATATTTTAATATTCTTTAAAGCTTCATTATCTAATTTACTCATAATATCACTTCCTACACTATATAAATCATATCATATTTAATTAATAGAGTAAATAATTGACATTTTACATATAGTTATTATATAATAATCACGCAAGTTATTTAGGCAGTGTTGTTCTAAATATATAATGTGTTTAAACCTAATGGAATAAAGTATCTAGGACTGCCCTAGAAAAATTATTTTAAACTCCCTATATATTTAAACAATCCATAAATATTTGCGAAATTTATAGAAAGGAGATATTTATGGCAAGATATACTGGACCAGCTTATAAGAAATCAAGAAGATTAGGATTCTCTACTTTAGAAAATGGTAAAGAATTAGCTAAAAGACCTTATGCACCAGGTGCTCATGGACAAGATCGTCGTAAAAAACTATCTGAATATGGAATCCAAATGCAAGAAAAACAAAAAGTTAGAACTTTATATGGTCTTAATGAAAAGCAATTTAGAAAAGTTTTTGATAAAGCATCTAAAATGCATGGTATAGCTGGTGAAAACTTACTTATCTTATTAGAATCTAGAATTGATAATATCGTTTATCGTTTAGGATTAGCAAGAACTAGAAGAAGTGCTCGTCAAATAGTAAATCATGGACATATTTTAGTAAATGGTAAAAAGGTTGATATTCCTTCTTACACTACTAAAGTTGGTGATGTAATAAGTGTTAAAGAAAATTCACTTAAACATCCAGCTATTATTGATGCTTTAGAACAAAATAGAACTGTTCCTGCATACTTGGAATTAGATAAGAAAAATTTAACTGGAAAATATGTTAGAACTCCAGAAAGAAGTGAACTTAACTCAGAAGTTAATGAACAACTTATCGTTGAATTCTATAATAGATAATAAAATAACCAAGGTAGTTAATTATCTTGGTTATTTTTTGGCATAAATAAATTAATACTTACATTATTATAATCTATCTTATCTAATATATTTTCGATATCCTTAGTAGATTGATTTTCTAATAATTCTTTTTGATTATCTATTATATCTCCATATTCAATTAAATCACTTTCTAAATGATTACTTACTATTTCGATATCTTCAAATCCCAGTATTAAGCCCGCTAATGCGGCATTTTTCTTTCTTCGCATATCTTTTTCATTAATCTCTAAGTTTTGTAATTTATCCTCTACTCTATTTATTACTTCTTTCACATATTTAGTTACTATATTTAAACTAATTAAAACATAATCATCAAATATATTAGTACTATAATACATAGAATCTATTAAACCTTTAGTTAATAATTCATCCTTAAATTCACTAGTTGATCCTAAATTTATATTTAATATTAAATTAATTCCTGCTTTTAATAATAATGGATGAATACCTTTAAATTTATTTAAAGGTATTTTTATATTATATTTAATATTGGGATATGTAACATTACATAATACTTCATCATATTCTTTTACTACCCTATTTGGTTCATTATCTTTTATTACTATTGGATTTTGATATTCATTAAATTCTTTTTTACTTAAATTCTTATCAACAATTAAAGCCATTTCATAAGGGTTAATATTACCCATTATAGTTAAGAACATATTTTTAGGATGATAAAAAGTATTATATACTAATTTAATATCTTTTAAATTAATATTTTTAATATCCTCCTTAGTACCAGTTATTTTATTCCTATATTTACTATTTTTAAAGGTATTTTGTAAAGATTTATAAAATATTAATGAATAAGGATCATCATCCCCCATATTAGCTTCTTCAATGATAATACCTTTTTCTTTATTAATCATTTTAGTGGTAAAATATGGATTATAGACAAAATCTAATAATGTATTTAAACTTTCTTTCTTTTTATCAGTAGTAAATACCATATAACTAGTATATTTGAATGTAGTAAAAGCATTAGCATCACTACCTATTTTATAAAATAAATCATGAGCTGTAGTACTATCATTAACATTAAATTTAATGTGTTCTAAAAAATGAGCTATACCATTTGGTACTTCACAAGTAGCATTATTTATTTTAAATTTAGTATCAATGGAACCATATCTAACCGATAAAGCCATATATGCTGATTTAATTTTATCATTAACCCACATATATACTTTTAATCCTTCTTTAGTTGTATGTTCATAGATTGTTTCATTTAATCCCTTTAATTTAATTTCTTTCATTATTTATTACCCCCTTTTAATGTAAAGACGGTATTTAATTTTAATTTTTTAGCAACATTTATTACATCTTCTTTAGTTACTTTCTTATATAATTTTTTTCTTTCCTCAGGCATTGGTAAATTATCAAAGATATTAAAGACGTAATTACTTAAAATTGGTACACAATTATCCATTGAATAATCCATAGATATAATTAAATTATTAATAGCATCATTTAATGTATCTAAAGTAAAATTACCTAAAATCATTTCTTTTAATGATTTCTTTATTAATTTAATGGCTTTATCTATATTTTCATTATCTAAGGATACTTGAATTAATAATAATCCGTCATATTTTAAAACCATACTTGTAACTCCATAACATAAACTATTTTTTTCTCTTAAATTTTGATATAACTTACTAGTTAATCCTCCATTACCAAATATATAATTAAATACATGAATAACTGCATTCTTTTCAAAATCATTTAATTCATTAACATTATAGATCATTACTAAGCTAGCTTGAATATTATTAGATTCCATTGAACCAACTAAAGGCCTTTTATTCTCCTTATTTGTTATATACATATTAGTATCCAAATTACTTATATATCTATTTTTAAACTCTCTTTTTATAATACTTGCAACTTCATCCATATCTAAATTACCTATTATAAAAATATCACAGACATTTTCTTTAAATAACTCTTCATATGTATTATATAAAGAAGATGGAGTAATAGCTTCTAAATCTTCAATAGTACCAAGAAGTGGATAAGACGTTGCAGTATCAAACCCAGTATAATTTATTGTCTCCCTAATAGATTGTTTAAAAGGATTTTCTTTAATAGATTCAATATCTTTTCTTATTCTTTCTTTAACTATATTAAATGTTTTTAAATCAAATTCTTTATTAATTACATTAGGATTATTTAATATTTCAAATGGTAGTTTAATTGAATTTTCTAAATAATCTTCTTCATTTATATATTCGGGATTTATAAAATCTAAAATAATAGAAGTATTTAAAATATTCCCTACTCTTGTAGTTGTTCCATAAATACTTAATTCATATAATTCTTCCATTCTAGTCATAAGATATCTTCTAGAAGGATATTCTTTAGTTGATTCAGTTAATATATCAGCTAAAAAAGCATAAGAAGTCATCTTATTTTTTATTGCTTTACTTCGAAATATAATTTCCATATGAGAAGATTTAAATCTATCTGTTTTAATTGTATAAATATTAAAAGATGGGCTTTTATATACTTTATAATCCATTTGACACCTCACCCTTATTATGGCAGGTTTCTAAATAATTATTATATTCTTTTTTAATATAATCATCAGTCATACCTGCTATATAATCAATAGCAATTCTTGCATAACTATTATTATCTTTATAACTATCTGACATATTATTTAAGTAAGAACTAATTATGTTACTAGCAGTATTATTTTTCTTTAAATCATTAACATATTTATTAAATAATACTTCCATCATTTCTTTTAATTTATCTTTTTCTTCTTCAGTATATGCTAAAGCATAGATATGTTTATAATTAAAATCTTTTAACTCCTTTATTGCATTAAATACCTTAGGACTTAATTCAATATAATTCTTGCCTTTACTATTATTAATTATATCCATTATAATTGTATTAACTATTTCTTTATTACTAGAACCTAATATATCAGTTATTGATTTAGGGATATCATTAAATGTTAAGATATGCATTCGCATGGCATCTTCGATATCTCTACCTAAATAAGCAATTAAATCACTAATTCTAACTACACATCCTTCTAGAGTCATGGGTATTAATTTTTTTATTGTATCTTGTTTTAAATAACTATCTTTATATTCTTTTAAAAATTCATCTTTTGTTTTCTTTCTTGGGACATACTTACCTTGAACAAATTCTCCGTTATGGCACATGATAGCATCAAGGGTTTGTAAGGTTATATTTTTTCCTTTTCCATGATCTTCAATATCCATTAATAATCGTACACTATGAATATTATGATTAAAGTAACCACAGCCATTACGAAGACTTATATCATTAAGTATAGCTTCACCAACATGACCAAAAGGTGTATGGCCAAGATCATGACCAAGACCCGCAGCTTCAATTAAGTCTTCATTTAAATCAAGATATCTACCTATAGTTCTAGCAATCTTACTAACATATTGAATGTGCATCATTCTTTTAGTTATATGATCATTATCTTTGTATGAGAATACTTGAGTTTTATCACAATATCTCGAAAATGCTAAAGTGTATAAGATGCGATCTGTATCCCTAAAAAATGGAGTCCTAATATCATCTTCGTTACTTTCTAAATATATAGCATCATCATTCTTTGTTGCATATTTATTTAAACTCATAATAATCACCATTATTATCATAACAACAATTAAGTAATTTGTCCAATTAAAAAGGGAAAATAAATTCCCTCAAAAACTAATTATAAATCACAGTAGGCGTCACCATCACCATCAATACAACAAGCTGAACCAGATTCATTATCACAGTCGACATGGCCACTGGCATCTACGTAACAATATATATTACCATCTAAATAACAGTCAGCAGAATGCTCGCCATAATTACAATAAAAACCTGGATTACCAGCATTTCTTGCTTCTGAACTACTATTGTAAAGTGTTACTCCTAGTTTTGATTCCATAGCGGCCTTAAGTTTATTCCTAGTGGCAATACCATTTGCTTCACTATAGCAACTTGAATCATCACATGTTTCTCCTCTCCAATAATTAGCCCCTAAACAAAATTCATGACTATTATAATAAATACATAACTCATGTTTTAAAACACTACCATTTAAAATCGTACTTTTAATGTAAAATGGTCTGTCTTGAAATCCATTGGCAATTGAATTATTATAAGCTGTTGCCAGTGCCTCTCTTGTTTCGTATGTTCCTAATAAGCCAGTACCATTTGGTAATTCGTCAGGTTCAAATTCATCGCTATTAAAATTACTATTCCAATAAGCATACTCTATTTCCATTTCATCTTCAGTAATTATTAAGGTTCCTTCAACAAGGGTATTAGCATTATCATTTTGATTAAAATTATGGTTCACTAAAGTTACTACAACCCGCCAATTTTCTGTAGTAGTTGTACTATTAGTAGCACTAATTTGATGACTATTAAGTAATGTGGCTATCCCTTCAAATCCCGTTATATCATACCCAGTTAAACTCCCCACTGTTTTTTGGGTACCTAATCCCGTTAAAGTAACAAGTTGGTTATTTCCGTCAAATACTTGAAGCATTAATTCTGGATCATGATTGGTATTAGCTACGCTATAAACGATACCATTAGTGGTTATATTTAAATATAAATAATAATTCTTAGTAGCTGATCCAGTCTTACTATTTGGTGTTAGTATAGCTGTTGCTGTTGCTTCACCATTTAAATTGGTTCCACCATTACCAAAATTTTGTTGGGTTGCTTCAAAACCAATATTATCATTAACACTAAAGGTTAATGTATCAACTGAATATGTCAAAACCCGAACATCCCTGGTTACTTGACCACTACTTTGAGCTTGAAAGAATGCATATGATAAGCTAACAGCTGTTACAAGTATTATAAGTAAACCTAATAACGGCAATAATTTCTTTTTACTCATATATTCTCACCTATACTCATTATAATTATATATACATTTTTTTACAAGGAAAAAATCGAACCTATTTACATTATATATGTATATTCTAGTTTTCAATAAAAAAACAGTGTTTTTTAACACTGTTTTATTCAGTTAAATTTAGAGCTTCTTCTGTAATATCATCATCATCCATTAGATTTTCTTCTAAAGCATCTGATGCATCTCCAGTAAGTAAACTTTTCTCTAACTCTATTGTAATATCACTGTATTGTTTATAACCAGTACCAGCAGGGATTAACTTACCAATGATAACATTTTCTTTTAATCCTTGTAGGTTATCAACTTTACCATGAATTGCTGCATCAGTTAGAACTCTTGTTGTTTCTTGGAATGAAGCAGCAGATAAGAATGAATCTGTTTCTAGTGATGATTTAGTAATACCTAACATTATTGGATTACCTTTTGCTGGAACTTTACCTGCCATAATTGCTGGTTTATTACCTTCAGCAAAATCTCTTAGAGATACAGATAATCCTTCAACAAATTCAGTATCACCAGCATCTGTAATTCTTACCTTATTAATCATTCTCTTAACAATAATTTCAATATGTTTATCTGAAATATCAACACCTTGAAGTTTATAAACTTTTTGAACTTCTTTTAAGATGTATTCTTGAGCTGTTAATGGATCTGTTACAGCAAGTAATTCTTTAGGTGAAATAACACCTTCAGTTAATTTATCACCAGCTACAACTTCATCACCAATATTAACACGAACCTTAATACCATAATTAGTTATATGTTCATGACAACCAGCTTCATTTTCAATAGTTATATCATATTTACCATTTTGTTCCTCAATACCAATTACCTTACCTGAAACTTCAGCAATAGTTGCTTTTCCTTTTGGAGTTCTTGCTTCAAATAATTCTTCAACTCTTGGAAGACCTTGAGTAATATCGGCATCACCACCATGGGCAACACCACCTGAGTGGAATGTACGCATGGTTAATTGGGTACCTGGTTCACCAATTGATTGAGCAGCCATAATACCTACAGCTTCACCCTTCTCAACTAAGTTACCAGTTGCTAAGTTACGTCCATAACATTTTTGACATACACCATTATTTGATTTACATGTTAAGATACTTCTAATTTCAACTTTCTTAATTCCTGCTTTTATTATTTTAGAAACAGCATTTTCATTAATCATTTCTCCAGCTTCCACAATTACTGCTTTAGTTTCTGGATTAACAATTCTTTTTGATGCATATCTACCTAAAATTCTTTCAGCAAGTGGTTCAATAATAGAATTATCTTTATCATTTAATAAATCATATACTACTAAACCATGGATAGATCCACAGTCATCTTCTTTAACAATAATATCTTGAGCAACATCAACTAAACGTCTTGTTAAATAACCTGAGTCAGCAGTACGTAGCGCTGTATCAGCAGATCCTTTACGAGAACCATGAGTTGATAAGAAGAATTCTGATACGGATAATCCTTCAATAAATGAAGAAGTAATTGGAATTTCAACTGTTGAACCATCAGGTTTTGCCATTAAACCACGCATACCTGAAAGTTGAGTAAAGTTTGAAATAGATCCACGAGCACCAGAGTTCATCATCATGAATATTGGATTATCGTAATCATTATCAGATATTGCTGATAATTCATTCTTAACTTCATCAGTAGCTTTATTCCAAGTATTAATTACATTCTCATATCTTTCTTCTTCAGTAATTAAACCTCTTTGATATTGTTTATTAATCTTTTCAACTTTTTCTTTAGCATGTTCTATTATTTCATTCTTCTTATCACTACGAACAACATCAGCAATAGAAACAGTAATACCTGCTACAGTTGAATATTTAAATCCTAAATCTTTTAATTTATCAAGCATAATTGATGTTTCAGTAGTTTTATATCTTTTAAATACTTGAGCAATTAATTGACTTAATGTTTTCTTAATAAATGGTTTTACTAATTCCATTTTACTAATCTCTTCAGGAATATTAGTACCCATCTCTAAGAAATATTTATTTGGAGTTATTCCTTCAATATTATCCTTAGTACCTTCTTCAATATATGGGAAAGTATCAGGGAATATTTCATTAAATTTAATCTTACCAACTGTAGTAACTAAATATTTATTTATTTGTTCTTCAGTCCATAATTTATGTTTGAAAGATTTTGTTGGAATAGCTATTCTTGTATGTAAATCCAATTCTCTTCTTTCATAAGCCATTAAAGCTTCATCAGGACTCTTATAAACATGACCTTCATTTGGAAGAGCAGCCTTTTCAATTGTTAAATAACAGTTACCAAGTACCATATCTTGACTTGGAGTAACAATTGGTTTTCCATCTTTTGGATTTAAGATGTTATTAGCACCAAGCATTAAGATACGGGCTTCAGCTTTTGCTTCTTCAGATAGTGGTACATGGACAGCCATTTGGTCACCATCGAAATCGGCATTAAATGCTGTACAAACAAGTGGATGCAAACGAATAGCTTTACCACCAACTAGAACTGGTTCAAATGCTTGAATACCAAGTCTATGTAGTGTTGGAGCACGGTTTAATAATACTGGATATTCAGTAATTACATCTTCAACAATATCCCATACTGATTCATCCCTTGAATCTATTAATTTTTTAGCACCTTTAATATTATGGGCAAGACCTCTTTCAACAATTCCGTTAATTACATGTGGCTTAAATAATTCAATAGCCATTTCTTTTGGTAAACCACATTGATACATCTTTAAGTTTGGTCCAACAACGATAACTGAACGACCAGAGTAATCAACACGTTTACCAAGTAAGTTTTGACGGAATCTTCCTTGCTTACCTTTTAACATACTTGATAAAGACTTAAGTGGTCTATTAGATGCTGCTGTAATACTACGTCCACGACGTCCATTATCAAATAATGAATCAACTGCTTCTTGAAGCATACGTTTTTCATTTTGAACAATTATTGTTGGAGCACCTAATTCAAGTAATTTTTTCAAACGATTATTTCTATTAATTATTCTTCTATATAAATCATTTAAATCAGAAGTAGCAAAACGACCACCATCAAGTTGAATCATAGGTCTTAACTCAGGAGGAATAACTGGTAAAACATTTAATACCATCCATTCTGGTTTATTACCTGATTCTTGGAATGCTACTAAACAATCAAGTCTTTTAACTAAACGAACTCTTTTTTGTCCAGTTGCATTTTCAAGTTCTTTACGTAAGTTTTCAACTTCCTTATCAATATCTACTTGACGTAATAACTCTTGAATAGCTTCAGCACCCATACCAACTTTAAATGATGAACCATATTTTTCATAATAACTACGATATTCTTTATCAGATAAAGTTTGTTTTACTTCTAGAGGTGCTTTACCAGGATCAATTACTACATAACTTACAAAATATAATACTTCTTCCAAATCTCTTGGTGACATATCAAGGACAAGTCCCATTTTTGAAGGAACGCCCTTGAAGAACCAAATATGAGAACATGGAGCAGCAAGTTCGATATGACCCATACGTTCACGACGAACTTTGCTAAGTGTTACTTCTACTCCACAACGATCACATACTATATTTTTATATCTTAATCTTTTATACTTACCACATGAACATTCGTAATCTTTAGTAGGACCAAAGATTTTTTCACAGAATAGTCCATCTCTTTCAGGTTTTAACGTACGATAATTAATAGTTTCGGGTTTTTTTACTTCACCATATGACCATGAACGGATTTTTTCAGGTGAGGCAATACTAACTCTAATACCTTTAAATTTACTTACATCTATCATTATTAATCACCTTATTCCCCTTCACTATCTAAATCATCCATTCCTGGAAATTCTAAATCATCTAAATCATCTTCATCATCTTCAAACGATTCTTCATAATCATCATCCGGTGTTAATACTTCATCAGCTAAATCAACTGGGTTAACATCTATTTCATCAATTTTTAATGTATCTGTATCATCTGGTTCTTCTTCAATATCTTTGAATTCTAACACTTCATCATTACTATCAATTACTTGAACATCTAATCCTAAAGCTTGGAATTCTTTAACTAATACTCTAAATGATTCAGGTACACCAGCTTGATCAATTATTTTACCTTTGACTAATGCTTCATAAACTTTAACACGACCTACTATGTCATCAGCCTTAACAGTCAAAATTTCTTGTAAAACATGGGAAGCACCATAAGCATATAATGCCCAAACTTCCATTTCTCCGAATCTTTGACCACCAAATTGAGCTTTACCACCTAGAGGTTGTTGCGTAACAAGTGAATATGGACCAGTTGCACGAGCATGTAATTTATCATCAACCATGTGGTGTAATTTAACCATATACATAACACCAACATTAATACGATGATCAAATGGTTCACCAGTACGTCCATCATGTAATACAACTTTGCCATCTGGTTCCATTCCAGCTTCTTTCATTTCTGCTGAAATATCATCCCAAGTAGCACTATCAAATACTGGAGTTGCATAATGAACACCTAATTTTTTACCAGCCATTCCTAAATGAACTTCTAGAATTTGACCGATATTCATACGTGATGGAACACCTAATGGGTTAAGCATTACATCAACAGGACGACCATCTGGTAAATAAGGCATGTCTTCTTCTGGTAATATTAAGGAAATAACACCTTTGTTACCATGACGACCAGACATCTTGTCACCAACTTGGATTTTTCTCTTTTGAATTATATAAACACGAATTACTTTGGATACACCAGCAGGTAATTCATCACTATTTTCTTTAGTATATATTTTAACATCATGAACGATACCAGCAGCTCCATGTTCAACACGAAGTGATGTATCACGAACTTCACGAGTTTTTTCACCAAAGATTGCATGTAATAATTTTTCTTCACTTGTTAATTCTTGCATTCCTTTTGGTGTTACTTTACCAACAAGGATATCGCCTTCTTTAACTTCTGTACCAATTCTAACAATACCATCAGCATCCAAATTCTTACGAGCATCTTCACCAACATTTGGTATATCTCTAGTAATTTCTTCAGGTCCTAATTTAGTATCACGACAATCGATATCATAGTGAGATATATGTAGAGATGTATAAACATCATCTTTAACTAATCTTTCATTTAAGATAACAGCATCTTCATAGTTATAACCATTGAATGTCATGAAAGCAACTGTCATATTTTTACCTAAAGCAAGTTCACCTTGATCAGTTGAAGGTCCATCAGCAATAACTTGACCTTTATGAACTTTATCGCCTTCTTTAACAAGTGGATGATGGTTAATACAACTTGCAGCATTACTTCTTTCAAAGTTAGCTAAATGATATGTATCTTTACCATTAGCTACTTTAACAACAATTTTTAATCCATCGGCATATTCAACTACACCATCAGCTTTACAAACGATTGTTGATCCTGAATCACGAGCAGCAATATACTCAACACCAGTTCCAACAATTGGAGCTTCAGTTTGTAATAATGGTACTGCTTGACGTTGCATGTTAGCACCCATCAAAGTTCTGTTAGCATCATCGAATTCCAAGAATGGAATACAACTAGTTGTAACAGCAACAACTTGACTTGGAGCTACATCGACAAAATTAACATGTTTTTTATCAACATAAACAGTATCACCATTTAAACGAACAACAACTTCGTCATCAACGATATTATTATCGTTATCTAATTTAACTGTTGCTTGAGAAATATAGTAATCTCTTTCTTCATCAGCAGTTAAATAAACTATTTCATCAGTTACATGGCCATCAACAACTTTACGATATGGAGTCATGATAAATCCATATTCATTAACCTTAGCATAACCTGCTAAAGAAGTGATAAGACCAATATTTTGACCTTCTGGAGATTCAATCGGACAAATACGACCATAGTGAGATGCGTTAACATCACGTACATCCATACCAGCACGATCTCTTGATAAACCACCAGGTCCTAGAGAAGACAAACGTCTTTTATCAGTTAACTCAGCAATTGGGTTAATTTGATCCATGAATTTTGATAATTGAGATGAACCAAAAAATTCTTTTAGAGCTGCTGTAACTGGACGAATGTTAATAAGTGTCTTTGGAGTAACAGTTTCAATTTCTTGAGTAGTCATACGCTCACGAATAACTCTTTCCATTCTAGCCATACCAGTTCTAAATTGATTTTGAATTAATTCACCTACTTGACGTACACGTCTATTACCTAAGTTATCAATTTCATCATCAGAACCAATTCCATGATGTAAACCAATATAATAATTTAATGATGCATATACATCAGGAATAGTTAATCTTCTTACATCAACAGATTGATCAGTACCAATAATAGTCCATGTTTTCTTACTATCTAGTGGATCAACTACTTTAATAGTTTGAATTTTATTTATATCATCTAATTCTTCATTAATTAATACTTCTTTTAAATTAAGTCCTTCAGCAAATTTAGGTCTTAATTCTTCAAGTAATTCTTTAGTAATAACAGTACCAGCTTTAACTAAAGTTTTCTTACCTTCAACAATTGGTTCAGCAAGTGTTAAACCTAGTAATCTATCAACAATATTTAATTTTTTATTAAATTTATAACGTCCTACTTTAGCTAAATCATAACGGAATCTATCAAAGAATCTAGTAATTAATTGGTTCTTTGATGAATCTAAAGTAGCAGGTTCTCCTGGACGTAGTTTTTCATATATTTCAATTAATGCTGTATCTGTATTATTAGTAGAGTCCTTTTCTAAAGTATTTTTGATATATTGATCGTCACCAAAAATACTAATGATATCTTCATCACTAGATAAACCTAATGCTCTTAATAGGGTTGTAACTGTAACTTTCCTAGTTCTATCAATACGAACATATAATACATCTCTAGCATCAGTTTCATACTCTAACCAAGTACCTTTATTAGGTATTAATTCTCCACCAATAATAGGACGTCCATTTTTATCTATTTCTCTTTTAAAATATACACTTGGGCTTCTTACTAATTGAGAAACAATAACTCTTTCTGCTCCATTAATAATAAATGTTCCAGCTTCAGTCATTAATGGCATATCACCTAAAAAAATTGTTTGTTCTTTAACTTCACCAGTTTCATGAACAAAAAGACGTGCTTCAACTTTTAAAGGTGCAGCATAGTTAACCATTCTTTCTTTAGCTTCTTTAATAGAATATCTTGGTTCATCAAAATAGTAATCACCAAATTCTAAGGAAATATTACCAGTAAAACTTTCAACTGGAAATAAATCTTCAAATATTTCTTTAATACCTTCTGTTAGGAATTGATTGTAACTCTTTTTTTGAATTTCAAGTAAATCATTCAACTCCAAAACGTTTTTCGTTTTCGAAAAACTTCTTCTTTCACGATAGTCACCAAATTTTTTCAACTTATAAGCCACGTTATCACCCCATACACTATTTTCTAAGACTATTCAATTTATTAAAAAAATAAACACGCCACCAATTTATAATTGTATATCTCCTAAAATGCTTTGTCAACAAATTTTTGCTTTAAAAACGTAAAAACCTTTACTTTTAGCAACAACTTCTACATTATAGCATTTCTCTAACTCCTTTTTTGTCGATTTGGCGCCTTGATCTTTATTTATTACACACCATAATTCGCCATCCTTATTTAAAAACTCTTTAGCTCCTAAAAGAATGTCATATACTACCCTTTTACCAGCCCTAATTGGTGGATTAGTTATTATATAATCATATTTATCAGTTACATTACTAAAGATATCACTTTCAAATACTTTAGCATCACATTTATTTTTATTAATATTCATCTCACTCAAGTGAACTGCCCTTTTATTAACATCAATCATATCAACACTATATTTATTAATACAACTTAATACTATGCCAAGTAATCCATAACCACAACCAACATCTAATACTTTTTTAGTATTTTCTACGTTATGGACACTAAAAAAACAATCCAACAAAAAGTGTGATGCATAATCAATCTTATTCTTAGAAAATACCCCATTATCACTCATAAAAAGAAAATCATGTCCTTTATAAGCAAATGATATTTCCCTAAGTTCACTTTTTAAATCAGGATTGTTAGTAAAATAGTGTTCCAAAGGCAATCCCCTTTTCTTTTCGGTATAAAATCATTATACAATGTTTTTAGGTATAACGTCAATTAAAAAAACACGAAAAATCATGTTTTTTTCCAATTTAATGTAAACTACTATTTATTACATTCTTCATAAGCTAACTGGCTATCACCAATTACTATTTTTTCATTACCATTATCTTTAATACATCTAACTAAATACGTATTAACATTTTTATATAATTCATTACCATCTTCATATTTTTCACTTAATTCATAGTTATTAGCATTAACAAAATCTTTAAATGATATTATTTTATTTTCAATTGCTTTACCAAGTTCAAACTTACCATCCTTATTTTCATATATAATATCATAGTTAGTAACAATACTTATTCCTTCATCGCTTTCAAATATTAAAGTATATTCCCCATCTTCTCTTTTATCAAAACTATAACTACTAAAATCTTCACCAGGTAATATTGATGGCTTCCTAGGTTCAATATGTTCACACCCAGTAACAAACAATAAAGCAACTAATATCAATACCACTAAGAATCTTCTTTCATCCATAGATAATTCTTCCTTTTATAATTTTATTTCATTTATATAATTTACATAATAACCCATAAATCTATCCTGTGCCTAATCATCGCTCAAACCCGCTTGAGCACCTCGGATATTTTAACTACGTAAAAATTTCTCGTCTCAAATGCTCCGCATTTTCGGATTCAAGAGAGAAAGAGGAGCGCGGGCAGGTCCCAACCAGACAACTACTACTAGCTGCAGCGAGCAACGCCTGAACCATAGACATCGCAGCCCTCATCCACATCAAACGAATCGCAGCTCACAAGGCCAATAGAATCCGCGTAGCAGCTGAAATCACCAGCATAGCAATAGGCGGTACTCGCGCCGGATCCGCAACTACTAGCATTAATAGTTATTCCTAATGATGCTTCCATATCTGCTTTTAACTTGGCTTTTGTTGTTGCTCCATATGTTGTACCATCAACACCTATAGGTCCGGCCCAATAATTTGGGGCTATACAAAATTCATGATTGTTATACCATAAACATGTCGTATGTCCTGTTACTGTTCCATTTACTTTTGTTGTCTTTATATATATTGGGGCATTACTCCAATTACTATATGCGGTTGCTAATAATTCTCTAGTTTCGTATGTTCCATTTAATCCTGAACCCGTTGGTACTTGAGAACTTGAATATGTTGTATCACTAAAATTATCATTCCAATAAACATATGTTACTGGATTCTCCCTACTTATATTAATACTTGCTTCAACTTCTTTACCAGTATTATCATTTTGATTTACATCTAAGTTGATTAGAGTTATTACTACGCGCCAATTCTCGATTGTTGATGTATTATTGCTTGCACTTATCGCATGATTATCTAAAAGTACTATTAGCCCTTCTAAAGCAGTTATATCATAACCTGTTACGCCCTTTATTGTTACTTGACTTCCTAAATCTGATAAGGTAACAAGTTGATTACTGCTATTAAATACTTGAAGCATTAATTCTGGATCACCATTTAAGTTCTCACTACTATAACTTATTGGATTACTCTCGATATTCAAATACAAATAATAATTCATGGTAGCACTACCCGTCTTATTATTCGGAGTTAACGTTGCTGTTGCTGTTGCATCTCCACTTTGATTTTGTCCGTTCTCAGCAAATAATGCTTGGGTTACAGTAAAACTTATATCTCTATTTATACTAAATGTTAGTAAATCTGTTGTATTAGATGTAACAGTTGCATTTGTACTTGTTGTACCACCTTGTTGTGGGGCAAAGAACGCATATGTTGTACTTACTACTAATATAAGTATCGATACTATAAACACCATTGTCATTATTTTATTTTTCTTTTCTTCCATATTATCTACCTCTATTATAATTATAAATGATATTTTTATAATTTACAATTATTAATATACTAACTCGTATTCTCTTACTTGGATTCTTTCATCATAATCTTTTAATGGTAATAGTAGCAAATAATGGGACCAGGTTAATTGTGTCAACATTGTTGTCACTTTTTCATTACTAAATACATTATAAAATTTCTTCATTCTACACAATGTTCTTTTATTATATTTTTTCCTACTTCGATCATTAGTTTCTTAAAGTATTCACCAATAATATTGTCTCCATATTTTCCTTCTGCTTCACTAAGTAATTTACCAACATTATAATATGTATC
>JAEEGK010003141.1_pt1 | contig 41345 bp, 35 predicted proteins | sample 8958771 | NCBI WGS metagenome assembly JAEEGK01 (sample SAMN16246547, study PRJNA631951) | gut metagenome | biome: gut microbiome; feature: rumen; material: SC-attached | host: Bos | place: Iran: Karaj | collected 2018-10
GACTGAAGACCGAGTGGAAGGAGTTCGTGAGCGCGGTCGAAGAGATATTAAGATAAAGCAGTACGATCACAAAAGGGTGGAATTCAGATAAACTACATATCCCCTACACAGGGAAGAATGGAGGAAACATGACAAAGCAGGAATATATGGACAAGCTCAGGGAGAAGCTTGCCGGATTTGATGAGGATATCAGGAACGAGATATTCACCGATTACGAGGAGCATTTCACCATGGGCGCTGCGAACGGCAAGACCGAAGAGCAGATCTGTGAGGAGCTCGGCAGCATCGATGAGCTGGTAGATGAGCTGAACAAGCTGACCGGTAAGGAGCAGAAGTCCGGTAAGGGCATCCACATCCAGATCGATGAGGAGCAGTTCAAGCAGGCAGCTGACAATATTTCAAAGACCATGAGCGATACCGCGAAGAATATCGCGGGCTTCCTCGGAAGCTTTGCGGCGACCGTTACGAAGGGCACCACGAAGTTCACTTCGAACGTCGGCGATACCGCAGGTACCGTATTCAATAATATTTCAGACAAGACCGAGGATTTCGCAAAGGCTTTTGCTGAGGGCTTTGAGAAGGTGGCGGGCAAGGTTAAGGACAAGTCCGGCGCTTTTGCGAAGGAGTTTTCCGACAGTTTTAACCGCAGCATGAACAAGGACGCGGCTGAGGCGGCGACCAAGTCGGCCCCCGAGACAGAGGAGGATCCCTGCGCACCTTTCTTCAATCAGGCAGAGGGCGAGACCGCACAGGATACAGAGGATGCCGGATGTGTTCGCGAGGAGACATCTGATGATGAGGATTCAAAGATCTTTACCGCTGAGAAGTGCGATTCGATCGTGATCCAGACCGACTGCGGCGACGTTGTTGCGGAGGCGAGCGAGGACGGATCCGTACACGTTGAGTACGAGAACGACGGCACCACCAACCAGAAACTGGCTTACGGCTTTGATTTCAGACAGGAAGGCTCGACGATCTACGCCGTAGCGAAAAAACGCCCCGGCACGAGCAATTTCTTCAAGAGCATGTCCTGCCCCGACATCACCGTTACCGTTCAGATCCCCGAAGGCCTGAAGAATGTTGCGATCAGGACCCTGAGCGGCGATGTGAACGCTTCGGATATCAATGTTGCGCAGATGAGCATCAGCACCATGAGCGGTGATGTGGATCTGGACAACTGCATCGCGAGCGAGTGCGAGATCAGCACCATGAGCGGTGATATAGGCTTCTCGGACTGCAGCTTCGTAGGCGGAAAGTGCAGCACCGTAAGCGGCGATATCAGTTCCGACGATTCGACGCTTCAGCATTTTGAGGCCAAGACTACCAGCGGCGACATCGACCTCGATGAGACCAACACGCGCGATATGAACGCCGAGACCATCAGCGGAGATATCGACATCGAGCTGGCAGCAGGCGACGGCTATTTGGCTCATGTTAAGACCACCTGCGGCGATGTAAGGCTCGATTACAATGACGAAACGATCGAGATCATCCGCAGCGGCAGCTACGTAATGGGCGCCGGCGAGATCAAGCTCAATCTGACGAGCGTGAGCGGCGATATTACCGTTGAAGCAGGCGAGTAAAAAAATATATACACGGGACGGTTCCCACAACAAACACGGGGACGGTTCCGAGACATGGGGACGGTTCTTCTGTCTGCGCAGTTCGCAGACAGAAGAACCGTCCCCATGTCTGTGTAAGCCCCTTGTCTGTGGGATCTGTCCCCATGTCGGTGCCCCTTGTCTGCGAATCCTGATTTACTGCGCGCGGATAGTCTGCTAGAATATAATAGACGGACAGGCAAACGTGCCGGTCCGCAGATGATCATTCATAAGGAGTTTTTTCTATGAGCTGTGAATTAAACACCAAGAGATATTTTGAAGAACTGGAAAAGGAGCTCGCGATCGATTCGGTCACGGGGCAATATCACGAACTGCAGGACTATCTGATCAAAGAGATCGAAGCGCTCGGCTTTAAGACCTCCACACTCCGCAAAGGCGGTATCATTGTTGATGCCGGCGGCGAGGGCCATCCGCTGCTCGTTACCGCGCATGGGGACACGATCGGCCTGATGGTCCGTCACATCAATGATGACGGCACAGTAAAGGTCTGCAAGGTCGGCGGCCTCTACGCATATCATACCGAGCGTGAGAACGTCCGCGTGCATACCCGCGGCGGCAAGGTCATCACAGGTACCGTTCAGAGGAAAAATGCGTCGGTGCATGTGACCGAAGACGAGCTCAATAAAGAAGTTGCCGATTTTGACAAGAACTCATTCGTCGTACTCGATGAGGATGTGCACTCCGCGGCCGACGTACGCGCACTGGGCATCGAGGTCGGCGATTATGTGGCCGTAGAGCCACGCTTTACCGTATCGAACGGTTACATCAAATCGCATTTTATCGACGATAAGGCTCTGGTCGCAGTGCTCATGGAGCTGCTTAAAGACATAAAAGACGGGAAGATCACTCTTTCCCGCAAGGTCTATATCTATATATCATTCTATGAGGAGATCGGCCACGGCGGATCGATGATCCCCGCGGATGTCGAGGATTTCCTGGCTGTCGACATCGCCTGCATCGGTCCCGAACAGACCAGCAGCGAGCGCAAAGTCTCGATATTCTGCAAGGATTCGCGGTTCCCGTACAACCTCGACATGACTCACGAGCTCGAAGCCTCCGCCAAGGCTTCCGGCGCCGACTACGCGCTCGATATTTTCACGCCTCACTACGGAACGGATGCCGATCCCGCGCTCGTGGCAGGTTTTGACGTACGCCACGCCGCCATCGGCCCCGGCGTCCGCGCAAGCCACGGCTATGAGAGAACGCATATCGACGCGATCAAGAGTACATATAAGCTGCTCGCGGAGTATGTAGGTTAGTTTTTACAACCCCAGACACAAGAGGACGGTTCTTCTCCCGTGTCTGTGTATCTGTGGCCCCTTTATTTCCTGTACTGCACGGTCTCATCGGTCTCTGCCCGGTCAGCCAGGTTTCCGGCTTCGTCAAAGGTATAGCGGGACACGCTGCAGGTGCCGCCGATCGTAAATGAGCTGGTTGCCGGCGAAAAGAATGTTGAAACAAAGCTCTCGACATCCCATTCCAGCAGGCCGTTGGCGTTGACGTTCAGTTTGCCGCCCATGCAGCCGCTCACTGCGTAGAAGGTTTGCGGGGTACCGCCCTCGCGGTCGCACACCAGCAATATCGCGGTGTAATTGTCCCGGACCAGAGGCGTCAGCTCTTCGCTGCTGATGCTCCATCCATGTTTATCAAAAACGTAATCGAGAATGTTCGCTATCTCGTGGCGTCCGCCTTCATCGTGCTGCAGGGGGACGGCGTATGCGGACGAGAAAACTTTTCCGCCGAACTCGACCGTATCCGTGATGTAGTACTGGCAATCATCGGTATTGTAGGAATAATCCTCGAGGATGTTTGCTTCTTTGTCGACCTTAAACAGGTGGGAGGTATCGCCTGTAAACGTGTTGGACAGCTGCACCATGTACTCGTCTCCGAGGCGGATGACGTTGCGGATGCCGTAATTCCCGACCTCGGTTTTGTGAAAGCTTAATTCATTGCCTTCGCTGTCATAGCGGCTGAGACACAGGTTTGTGACGTCGCCTCTGCTGACCACTTCCCAGGTTCCGTCGCCGTTATCGAGGACAGCCGCGATTTCTTCGATCGAAAATGAATGATCTGTCTTCTTTTTCCACAATATGTTTCCTGCATCGTTTACACACGCGACCCATCCGCGAAGAGTATCTGTCGAGGAGCGGAGATGGTTCTGTCCCCACACGGCTGTTTTATCACCTAAGCGTGCATATCCGGAAATATAGAATTCCCTGAACTGTGCGCGCCAGAGAACGCGGTCGTCCGTATAGCATTCGAGTATGCAGATATCTTCCTGCTCCGCGCCGTCGACAGTATCGTAATCGATCCGGTAGCCGATATCGTTTTGGGGCGCGGGAGTGACACGTGAATTGAGGTTCCACGCAGCGGCCAGCTCGTCGGGAGAAGGCTCGGACGGCGTGATCTCCCAGCCCTGCACGGAATGTCTGATGACTTCGGCGGTTTTGCTGTAGGTGAAGCTGTTGGTCGTTATGTCCCGGTAGACCGCTTTTAACTCCGAACGGCTGAGGCCCTCTGAAGGCAGGCCGTTTTCCTCGAAAAACTGCACCGCCTCATTGTACTCTTTGGCCTCTGCCGAGAGCAAAACGGCGGTCGGGATAATGAGTGCGGTCATGAGCAGGCAGGCGGCCAGAGCGCCCCAGCTCAGGCGGAAGCTGCGTTTTTGCGCGGCACCGGTTTTTGAGGAACGGACGGGAGCACCGGGTAATGAAGCGGCTTCCCGTATATATTTTTCGTCGATATTGTTTAAGACCTTTGATATATCGTCTTTGTTCATAGACCCACCCCTTCCCTGATGAGGTATTTTCTGAGTGACTTTCTGACGCGTGAGAGCCGCACGGATACGTAATGACCGGTCTTGCCGAACATGTTCGCGATATCCTCTGTGGTATCGGCGTACCAGTAGCGGCGGACAAACATTATCCTGTCGGTTTCGGGCAATGTTTCCAGAAAACGGTCGATCAGTTTTGCGGTCTCTTTCGCTTCGACCTCGTCCTCGACCGACGCCGTGGAAGGAAAGCAGTCCGCTATCTCGTCGAGAGCGATGTCGTAGGTGCTGTTTCTCTTTTGCGCCGTGTTCTCATGATATTTTTTCAGTGCCAGGTTTTTCACGATCCGGCTGAGATACCCCGCCAAAGGATCGGGACGCTGCGGGGGCACGGTGTTCCAGACCGCCAGATAGGCGTCGTTTACGCACTCCTCGCTATCCTGCCGGTTGTTCAGTATATTTCGGGCTATCCGGTTGCAAAGATTGCCGTATTTACGGGACAGTTCGGCGATGGCCTGCTCCGAGCGCTCAAAGAACAGGTCGATCAATTTTCCGTCGTCCAAGCTATCACCGTCCCTTCCGGCCTTACCCGCTGTTTTAAAGCCCTCTGCTATATATCTACGGTTTTATTATAAAAAATCTCACATATGTTGTACACAAAAACAGAAAAATGTCTTGACAGGAAAAACAAACACGCTTATAATCCGTTTACAGTGGACAACCACAAAGGGATCGTCGAAATTAACAGAAACTATAAGAAAGGAGGCAAAAACTGATGATGAAATATCGTACATTTAACGGAAACTTATCTGCGGCTCATGGAAAATTCAATATCGTGGATATAAGGTTAGCTTTTGCCTCGGATCGATGCAAATAGACTGTGTTTTTATAGTGTATTTTCATAGGCCGCGGTGCAATTGCACCGCGGCCTTTTCACGTCTTTTTGCATTGTTTCCGGGGATGGGAATAGAGAACGGAAGTGATTATCAATGAAATTAGGGAAGTATTTATCAAGGTATTGGAAACAATATATATTTGCGATCATATGCCTGATCGTTTATGAAGCACTGGACATGGTATCTCCGCAGGTTGCGAAGAGCCTGGTCGATGACGTTATCCGCGGCGGAAAGGTGGAGCTGCTCGTCAATCTCCTCCTGATCCTGCTGATCGTCGGCATCGGACGCGTGCTCGCGGGCTACGGCAGGGAGTACACCTTTGACAAGGTCAGCTTCCGCGCGGGCTCGGATATCAGAAAGCGGCTGATGGAGCACATTCAGAAGCTCGGAGTCGATTTCTTTGACAGGACTAATACCGGCGAGATCATGTCGCGTGTAACGAGCGACGTGGAGGCGGTGCAGTCGGCATTCGGCTACATCGGCATGCTCGCGATCCAGATCGTGCTGCACACCGCGATGGTGCTGTATTTCATGTTCAGGATCAGCTGGAAGCTCACGCTTTTCCCGGTGGTCGCGCTGCCGATCTGCGGCGTGCTCGCGATCATTCTCGAGAAAAAGCTGGACAAGGTATATGACGACATCAGCGAAGAAAACGCGAAAATGAATACCGTTGCGGAGGAGAACCTCGCGGGAGTGCGCGTGGTAAAAGCCTTCGCGCGTGAGAAGTTCGAGATCGGCAAGTTTCTCGGACACAACAAGACTTATTATGACCTCAACATGAAGATGTCGCTCGAATGGGTGCGCTACGATCCCATATTTGCAATGGTTTCGAGGCTTCTGCCCATTACCGCGGTCCTCTTCGGAGGCGTGCTCGTGATCAGACAGGAGATCACGCTCGGCGAACTCTCCGCATTCGTCGCTTACTGCGAGAACGCAGTATGGCCGATGGAGATGCTCGGCTGGATCGCAAATTCGATCGCTTCGGCATTCGCGTCGAAAAAGAAGATCGACAAGATCTTTGCCGAGAAGCCTTCGATCGAGGCGCCCGAGGCTTCCGGGGATGAGAAGTTCGAGTTTAAGTCGCTCGAATTCGACCATGTGAGCCTCACGATCGGCGACAAGGAGATACTCAAGGACATCTCGTTTAAGCTCGAGGCGGGCAAAACGCTCGGCATTATGGGCGCGACCGGCGCGGGCAAGACCTCGGTCATCAACCTGATCCTGCGCTTCTACGACCCCACAGAGGGCGTTATCAGGCTGAACGGCACAGACATCAGGGAGCTGCCCTTTGAGACTGTCCGCAGGGCTTCTGCGGCGGTTATGCAGGATGTTTTCCTGTTCTCCGACACTATAGCGGAGAACGTGCGTCTCGGCAGCAAGGACAGTATCACCGATGAGGACATTGAGACTGCGCTCGATGCATCCTGCGCGGCAGAATTCGTGGCAGGACTCGAAGAGGGCCGCGAAACGGTCATCGGAGAAAGAGGCGTCGGCCTCTCCGGCGGTCAGAAGCAGAGGATCAGCATGGCACGTGCATTCGCAAAGCATGCACCGCTGCTGATACTTGACGATTCGACCTCTGCGCTCGACATGGAGACCGAGCATCAGGTACAGAAGAATATCGGCGCCATGGGCGGCATGACCAAGATCATCGTTGCCCACAGGATCTCGGCGGTACGCCGCGCGGAAGAGATCATCGTACTCGAGGGCGGAAAGGTGCTCGAGCGCGGAACTCACGCGGAGCTGATGGACCTGGGCGGCTACTATTACGACACATATCTCGCGCAGTACGGCGAAGCTATGGATTGCGCAGAGGTACAGACAGCATAATTATTGAGCGAAGCGAAAGGCAAGCAGAATTGCGAAAGAGGAATTTGCCTCGCAGAGGCAAAACCTCGAAAGCAAACTGCGAAAGCCCGAAGCGAAGCGAAGGGAAGTGATGAAATATGGCCAGAAACGCCACTAAACAGGACGAGCAGGTGAGCTCGGTTTCCAAGGGGAAAACACTGATCCGCCTGTTCTCGTACCTGCTCGATTATCGTGGCCTGATCGCCGTTGTTTTCCTGATAATGGCGGCAGCGACCACGATATCGATCATAAATCCGCTCATCATCGAACGGGCGATAAACGTAAATATCGCAAACTCCGACACGCGCGGGCTGATCATACTCGGCAGTGTCGGCATCGGACTGAACCTGGTGCTCGTGTTCCTGATCAAGGCACGTATGTACCTGATGGCAAAGATGTCGAACGACGTCCTCGCCAAGGTCCGCAAGCAGCTCTATGAGCATATTCAGACGCTGGGATTCGGCTTTTTCGACAGCCGTCCCACCGGCAAGATCCTCTCGAGGATCATGGGCGACGTCAATTCCATGAAGGACGTGCTCTCAAACAGCGTAACCACGCTGATCCCCGACGCCGTGACCCTGATCGCGGTAGTGATCATCATGATGATGAAGGACTGGAGACTGGGGCTTGCCTCGCTCTGGAGCCTGCCCATCATGATCGTCGGCATCTGGACCGTCCAGACCCGTTCGCACAAGGGCTGGCAGGATTTCAGAAAGAAGAATTCAAACCTTAACGCATTCATCCATGAGGATGTGGCCGGGATCAAGATCGTCCAGAGCTTCAATGCGGAAAAGGAGACCCAGAAGACCTTTGACGGTCTGGTAGAGGAGCACTACGGCAGCTTTATCCATGCGGTGCGCTGGGCGGATCTGTTCGGACCCGTTACTGACATCTGCTGGGCCGTGGGACTCATCGCGATGTATTATGTGGGTGTTAAGGTGCTCGGCATCGAGAATGTGCAGGTCGGAACCCTCGTTGCATTTGCCTCGTATGTCGGCATGTTCTGGATGCCCGTCATGCACCTGAGCAATCTCTACAATCAGCTCGTGACCAATGTTGCGGGCGCGGAGCGTATCTTTGAGGTGCTCGATACCGAGCCAGAGATCACGGACGATCAGGCGGACTGTGACCTGCCGGAGGTAAGGGGCGCGGTCGAGTTTGAGCATGTCAGTTTCCACTATGACGACGATCCGGATGTGCTGCATGATGTGAACTTCCGCGTAAAGCCCGGAGAGATGATCGCGCTCGTAGGACCTACAGGTGCGGGAAAATCAACTATTGTAAATCTGATCTCAAGATTTTATGATGTACAGGAGGGCAGGATACTCATCGACGGATACGACATCCGCGAGGTAACGATCGAGAGCCTTAGACGCCAGCTCGGCGTCATGACGCAGGAGAATTTCCTGTTCACGGGCACGATCCGCGAGAATATCCGCTACGGCAGGCTCGACGCGACCGATGAGGAGATCGAGGCAGCAGCCAGGGCTGTCAACGCTCACGACTTCATCATGAAGCTCGAAAAGGGCTATGATACCGAGATCGCCGAACGCGGCGCCGGCATGAGCGCAGGCGAGAGGCAGCTGATCGCATTCGCGAGAACGATGATCTCGAACCCGAAGATCCTGATCCTCGACGAGGCAACCTCGAGCATCGATACCCACACCGAGATCCTCGTGCAGAAGGGCATCGAGGCGATCCTGCGCGGCAGGACGTCATTCGTCATCGCGCACCGTCTTTCGACGATCCGCAACGCCGACAAGATATTCGTCATCGACGACGGCGGCATCAAGGAGGCGGGCACTGCGGAAGAACTCATGGCTCTGCGCGGCGCGTATTACGAATTATATATGGCTCAGTTCGAACTCAGTGCGTAATCACTGAGTTCGAACTGAGAAGATATTATAAGCAGCGAAGCGGATTGCGAATGAACTCAGTGCATAAATATAATTTACAACGGAGATTATCATGAACACGGCAGAAAACCGGAGCGGCTTGGGCAAGCTGATAGGAGACAGGAAATTTTACGCAATGGTACTCGGGATCGCAGTCCCGATGATGATACAGAACGGCATTACGAATTTCGTGAGCTTTCTGGACAATATCATGGTCGGACAGCTCGGGACCGAGCAGATGTCCGGAGTCGCGATCGTCAATCAGCTCGTGTTCGTCTACTCGCTCTGCCTGTTCGGCGCCGTTTCGGGCGTCGGGATATTCGGAGCTCAGTATTTCGGACGCAGGGACTGGGAAGGCATGCGGAATACGTTCCGCCTCAAACTCATTGTCTGCGTTGCGATAAGCATTATCGCGATACTGGTATTCATTATCGCGGGCGATACACTGATCAATTACTATCTGCTGGGCGAGGGCAGCGAAGGCGATATAGCCGCTACCTTTGAGTTCGGCAGGAGATATCTGTTCATCATGCTCTGGGGCCTGCCTCCGTTCGCGCTGACGCAGATCTACGCGAGCATGCAGAAGGAAATGGGCGATACCAGGATACCGATGATCGCGGGCGTTGTAGCGGTCATCACAAACCTGGGCCTGAACTGGCTGCTGATATTCGGTCACTGGGGATTTCCGGAACTGGGCGTCGAAGGCGCGGCGCTCGCGACCATCATCTCCCGATATGTTGAGATGCTGATCGTTATGGTCTGGACGCATTCCCACGCAAAGAAATACGAATACATCAAAGGCGCGTTCAGGAGCCTGCACGTGCCCGCCCTGCTGGTAAAGCAGGTGGCGATAAAGGGCTTTCCGCTGATCATCAACGAAACGCTCTGGTCCGCGGGCATCGCGATGCTCACACAGTGCTATTCGCTGCGCGGCCTCGAGGTTGTAGCCGCGATGAACATTGCGACCACGATCACGAATCTGTTCAATGTCGTTTACCTCTCGCTCGGTTATTCCGTAGGAATAGTCGTCGGCCCGATGCTCGGCGCCGGAGACATGGAAGAGGCAAAGACGACCGCATACAGGATGATAGCTTTTTCACTCTCGATGGGAGTGCTGATCGGAATTCTCGTATTCGTGCTGGCGCCTCTTTTCCCGAGAGCCTACAATACGACCGACAGCGCCAGGGCCATGGCTGCGTCGATCATCAGGATCGGAGCCTGCTTCATGCCGATATTTGCTTTTGAAAATGCGGCATATTTCACGCTCAGGGCCGGAGGCCGGACAGGCATTACATTCCTGTTCGACAGCGCGTTCATGTGCGTGATCTCGGTACCCGCGGCATTTATCCTGTCGCGTTTCACGGCGCTTCCGATCCTTCCGCTGTACGCCTGCGTGAACCTGCTGAACCTGCTCAAGTGCACGTTCGGGTTCATACTGGTCAAAAAGGGCGTGTGGATCAACAATATCGTTAATGAGATAGCATGAGACATGGGGACGGTTCTTCCGTCCCCTGTTTCTATTATCGGCACGGCGGCGACGAGCAAAACTTCCGGGACTCGTTCTCACTCCGATTCGGACGCAGCGGTACATAATCGACCTCAATACGGTCGATAAGTACCGGCGTCCTTAACGGGTCCCGGAAGTTTTCTCTGCAGCGCCGTGCTTTGGATTACAAAAAAAGGACGGAAGAACCGTTCCCATGTCTTCTCCTCATTTCTTCGCTGTGACCCCGCGCGAAAAAATGGTAGTATATAAACAGAGAGCAAATTGCGAAGCAATTCGCGAGATTGACAAGCGAAAGGGGGTGCGTCCGTGGAAGACAGCAGGATCGTCGGTATGTACATGGAGAGGGATGAGTCCGCAATCGCTGAAACGCAGCGCAAGTACGGGCGGTATTGTTTTGCCGTTGCGCATAATATCCTGAACGACAGGGAAGACGCCGAGGAATGCGTAAACGATACTTTCCTGGCCGCATGGAACGCCATCCCGCCGCACAATCCGCAGATACTTTCCACGTTTCTCGGGAAGATCACGAGGCGGCTGTCTTTAAAGAAGCTCCGCGCCAGAACTGCCGCAAAGCGCGGCGGCAGCGACGGCATCGCCGTTTCGCTGGACGAGCTGGAGGAATGCATCCCTTCGGGACACACGATCGACGAGGCATTGGAAGCAAAGGAACTGACCGATATCATCAATTCCTTCCTGGACACCCTTTCCGATGAGGAACGGCGCGTTTTTCTGCGCAGATACTGGTTTTTTGACACGATCGAAGACATCTGCGGGCGTTTCGGCTTCGGGAAGAGCAAGGTCAAAATGATGCTCAAACGCACGCGGGACAAGCTTCGCACGCACCTCGAAAAGGAGGATATCTGTATATGAGTAAGGACAAACTGACAGACGCGATAGGCGAGATCAAAGACGAATATATAAAGGACGCGGAGGATTTTTCCGCAGAGGCAGGCAGCAGAACGGCAAAAGCGCCGTTTTGCAGGAGGATGATCTGCGGCGTGGCTGCGGCTGCGGCGTGCCTGTGTCTGGTTATTCTCGGGATATATATGATCCCGCGTATCGGCAAGGGTACTGACGCAGGGACGCAGACCTGGTCTCGGTCCATGACCGCGGCAGATTACTTTAAGAATGCCGGCAAAAAAGAGGAGACCGTATCGAGCAGCGCAGACCTCGTTATGGGGCCGAGCGCACTGACTGTGCTCATGAACGACAGGCGCGCGGAGTTTGAGGCGGAGGGTATCATCCCCACGATCGCCGACCATCCCGAGCAGAGCTTTTCGGCGTCATACAACGGTGACGGCAGCCTGTACAAGGTCGTATTTATGTGGATGAGACGCGGCGAGAGCATAGCGGAATACAGCGATCTGACACTGATAGCGGCGCCGAAGGAGCTGCACGAGATCAGCGATGTTATATTTATCCGTGTGGATGACGCGGGCAATGAACTGCCGCCCTATGTCACCGAGACTGTGCGCGACGGCGTCCGCATACTTGGGGAAGGCGCCGAGAACGAGAATAAGACCCTGACCTGGCAGACGGATAAGGGCTGGTATCAGATATGCGGTTCGTTTAAGGACAGTTATGAGTCGATGGTCGGGATGCTTGACTGGTTCTGGGAGCATCCGTTTGACCGGGAGCGGTTTTCCGAACCGCCCGAGGGATCGGTCATTTTCTCTACACGGGTAGAATATCCTGACGCGTTTGCGTCCTGCATCCCGGATCTCGCGGCTCTGGGTTATACCGCAGAGAGCGAGAAAGTAAATATGGGCATACTCACCGACGCGAGTTTTCCCGCTTATCTGCGTGAGGAGAGCGGCAATCCCTCTCCGATATGGTTTGAGGGCGTTTATACACGCGGCGATACCCGCATCCGCTGGACGGCAGATACCGGCGCCGACGCGGACGCCTGGGCTGAATGCATCGGGCGTGTCCGTGAGATCACCGAAGAAAAACTGACCAATGCATTGTCGGATAAAAACCACGTCAATATATTCTTCAACACGCCCTGCATGGTCACGCTCACTCTGGAGAGCGGCAGCGCGGCGGACGCATGGGAGATAATACAGTCGATGAAGTAGAAGCGTGAAAAAGGGTGTCTGGGGACGGTTCTTCCGTCTGTCGGAAAGCAGAATAATACGCGGGCGCCGCAGGGTGTTTTACCGCAAAACGATAAGCTCTTGTTTTGCGGTGAAATATCCCGTTGCCGCCCGCGTTTTAAGTCATGTGGGCAGACAGAAGAACCGTCCCCATGTCTTTTCTTATTTCAGCGCTTCGCCGGCGAGTTTGTCGGCGATGTCGTTGTATTTGTTTCCGGAATGCCCTTTGACCTTCACGAAGGTAATCTTAAGCGTCCGCACCGCCTCGCGGTAGAAATCGCGGTAGGCCTGTGTACCCAGCTTATTCGCTTTCCAGAGGCCGAGCGGCCACTTTGCGATGCCTTCGTAGTCGTGGTAGATCGTGAGCTCCTTTACCCCGTGCTCGAGGCAGAAACGGATCGCGGCCTCGGCGCCCTTGATCTCACCGGCCACATTGTGCATGGATGCGAGCTCGGGATCGTCGTCTGCGGCGGACATCATTGCGACGGTCGTATCGCCGTCGAGCAGGATCACACCGTAGGCGAAACGGGCGGTTTCTTTGTCGAAGCTTCCGTCCACGTATGCAGAGAGTACGGGAGGGATTGAATTAACATTATTTGTTTCCATAGTTACCTCATAACGTCCGCAGTATCCCCTGCAGCAGGGAACTACGGACGCCGGATGTTTTATTATCAGTCGCCTTCGATGGCTTCGAGGCCCTTGACGTTGGCGACTTTTTTAGCCTTGATATTCTTAACAAGGCATGTGAATACCGTGCAGCTTAAGATCACGAGGATCAGGGCGTACTTGGGCAGCGTGCCCCATGCCAGAGTCCTGCGCAGAACCAGACCAAGCAGTATGGGCGTAACGGTCTGCGCCGACATGCTGGCCGCGTAGTAGTAGCCGGTAAATTTGCCGATCTTTTTCGAGGAGCAGAGCTCTACGACCATCGGGAATGAGCAGTTATGCACGAGTGCCATGCCGTAGCCCTTGATAGCCCATACGACAAAGAGGATCACGGGGAACGAGAACTCGCCGTGTTCGCCGGTGACAACTCCCGTAGGCTTTGCGAATATCATAACGATATACGCGAGAACGGTGATCGCCAGACCCGAGGAAATGGTCCATTTTCTGCCGATGCGGTCCGCAATGGAGCCTGCGGTCGCAAAACCGACAACGGAAGCCACGCCGCCGAGAATGGTCAGGATCATGGTCTTGCTCGATGAAGACTGCAGATAGTAGATAACGTAGTTGCCGATGTAGGTGCCGATCGCGTTGTCAGCCATGAACCAGAGGAACTCCGCGCCGAGGATCGCGAGCAGCATGCGTTTGTTGGCGGAGGACATGGGCTTGTCGTCGTCAACGGGAGTCTCGATCGCGGCCATTTGCTCGCCCAGATCCATCTCATCCTTGAGCTCCGCGGCGAGCTTGTTTTCCTTAATGGTAAAGAACAGCACGAATGCCGAGATAACCATGAGGATCGAAGCTACGATGAAGGGCAGCTCGATGACCCAGAGCATCTTTGCCCTGTCGGTGTCGGAAGCGTTGATATACTTCGAGAGAACCATGAAGATACCGAGTACGGTGGCAAACGCGCCGCCGAAATAACCCATGATATTGATGATGCCGTTTGCCTTTGCGCGCAGGGGCTTCGGCGTGATGTCGGGCATCAGCGCGACGGCAGGATTACGGTACATCATCATGAACATCAGCACGATGGCCATCATGATGATCATACCGACGATATTATTGTAGTGGAAGAACAGCGGGATGAAAGGGAACGCGATCGCCGCAACGAGGGTTCCGGTCAGGATATAGGGCATTCTCTTGCCGATCGGAGTCCTTGTTTTGTCGGAGAGATTACCGAAGATAGGCAGCAGGATGAGCGCCGCGAGGTTGTCACAGGCCATGATGATGCCGACGATCCACTGTACGTTCAGGATCTTGTCCGGGTCGCTGCTTTTGAGCTGTGCCGAGGACATGTCGTACATCCTTCGCGCGAAAATGTCGGTCAGGAAAGTGGGACACCAGGAATCGTAAACCTGCCAGAGCAGCAGTATCCCGAAGAATGCGAAGCCGATCAGCGCGGTGCGCCTGTAATTTAGCTTCAGAGCTTTTGTTTCAGTCATTTTAAATACCCCTCTCATATAGTCATACCGGTGCTTTTGCACCCCATATACCGATTATACAACAGTGGGAACCGCTTGACAACAAAGCCCGATTATGACACCATGAATACAGGGAGTATCCCATAAAAAACAAAAGGAGAAAAGGATATGAAAACAAAATTCGGTATCGCCGCAGGGGCTTTTGCAGCAATCGCTTATCTCTGCGGATTTTTCAGCGGCTATCTGGTACTGGCCCTGATCGTAGGTTATGTGTTTATCGTTGAGGAGAATGACTGGCTTAAGATCAACGTTCTTAAGGCCCTCGTCATCACTCTGTGCTTCAGCGTTCTGAGCGCGCTGATCGGCTTCATCCCCAACATCTTCGACCTGATCGCATCACTGTTCAGGATCTGGGGCAAGGGAACCACGATCTCCGGTGCGGAAGCTATCGTAGGCATCAACTCTGCGGTTGCGTTTATCCAGACAGTTCTCAACTTCTGCGAGAAGGTTCTTATGCTGCTTCTGGCTCTGTTCGCCACCAAGCTTAAGACCATCAAGATCGGTTTTATCGACAGCATCATTGAGAAGGCCATCATTAAGGGATGATTAAAGAAGTACTTATAAAAACGGTCGACCAGCTGATGCCGATGCTCTCCGAGCAGGAGTACAGAGCGGATCTGCACAGGAATCGCAGTCCGTATCTGTACCGCGGACTTCCGGACGTGAGTTATAAGATGTTCACGAGCCTGAGCCGCAACTGCAAGGAGCTGCAGAAAGAGCTGGAGCCCGCGATCCTTGCGAATTTTGCGAAATACGCAGTCAATGACGAGCCCGGCATCACCGGTTCGGTCTGGAGGCAGATGATCCTAGGACAACACTACGGTCTGCCGACGCGTCTGCTGGACTGGTCGCATTCGGTGCTGATCGGACTGCATTTTGCCACGACGGAAGAGAACCTCGGCGAGATGGACAAGCATGACTGCGCCGTTTGGCGCATCGACATCAACGAGATGTATTCGCTGCTGCCCGAGAGCTACCGCGACATAGTCAGCCGAAAGCAGACTACGATATTTTCCGTGGATATGCTGGATGAGGCTGCGGGCAGTCTGGAGCAGTATGACCGCGACATGGGCAAGGAGTCGATGATCATCATCGAGCCGCCGTCCATGAACACGAGGATAGTGAACCAGTATTCGTTCTTCTCTCTCGTTCCGATGGAGATGACGGATATCGAGGGTTTCCTCGACGAGAAAACGCAGAACACGGTCAAGTACGTGATCGACAAGGATCTGCGATGGCGCGTCCGCGATATGCTCGACCAGCTGAATATCAGCGAAAGGATAGTTTATCCCGGGCTGGGAGGACTGTCGAAGTGGATCGCAAGACATTACTTTGTTAAGTAAAAAGGATATAGGTATAAAGGTGCCTGTCACCATGAAGTTATTCATGGTGACAGGCACCTTTTTTCGTTGTAAGGCATCTCGCGAGCAGAGCTCGCTCGATGTCGCTAGGCTCAGCTCTCAGCCCGCGGTGGCATCTCGTGAGCAGGGCTCACTCGATGTCGCTAGGCTCGTAACCCAATAGCAGCCTGACGGCTGCTTAGCTGAAAAAAGACCATCACTGAAAGCAAGCTTTCGTGACGGTCTTCTTTTCATCTATACGCACGCTTCGCGTGCTATTGGGTCATCTCGCTTTAAGTCGCAAACTGAAAAACGCAGAACCCCGCATATATGCACAGCAGCAGTATTCCCTGCCATCTGTAGATCTTGCCTTTTACGAGGGCGGGGATGCACATGATGCACATGACGATGAGCATGAGCGGGATCTCGATTATGAGCGAGGAGTTGTAGCCCATGAACATCTTTTCGCAGGGAACCGCAAAGGGCGAGATCGTGGTGGCTACGCCCGATACGAGGACCAGATTGAAGAGGTTCGCTCCGATGACATTGCCCAGCGACAGGTCGCTGTGGCCCTTGATCAGCGCGGTGACTGCGGTAACCAGTTCGGGCAGTGAGGTGCCGAGGGCTACGAAGGTGAGGGCGATAACCGTGTGGGGAACCCCGATGGATTCGGCGATCTTGGTTCCGTTGTCAACGAGGAGCTTTGCGCCTACCGCGATGACTGCGGCACCGAGGACGATCAGCAGGATATCCTTTATCGGGGCGCCTGCTGCTTCGGCAACTGCTGCGCCCGAAGGATCCGCTTTGATCACGGCATCACCGGCAGTTTTCGCGGGATCTTCGAAGTGACCTGCATTGGCCGCTGTCTTAACCGAAGCTTCCTTTGCCTGCTTGACCGAAAGAATGATGTAAGCTATAAATGTCGCCAGCAGGATCGCACCGGTCAGTCTGCTGAAATATCCGAAAACGTAAGCTACGGTGCAGTAGAATGCTGCGGCGATGAAGAAAAATACGATCGGTGTGCGAAGGCTCTTTTTCTCAACCGGAGCGGGCCTGAAGGTCATCGTGATGGCCGCGATCAGCGAGGTGTTGCATATGATCGAGCCGATCGCGTTGCCGTAAGCGATGGCCGATCCGCCGTCGCCGCCCGTGATGGCGCCTGTGGCGGAAACCATGACCTCGGGGATAGTTGTGCCGATCGATACGACGGTCGCGCCGATCAGGATCTCAGGCATGTGAAAACGGTGCGCGATGCCGGTCGAACCGTCAACGAACCAGTCGCCGCCCTTGACCAGGCAGACAAAACCGACCGCAAACAACAGTATTTCGATCAATAATTCAGTATTCATTTTAAGCTCCTTATCCTATACATCGAAACGCTCGGAAGGGCGTTTTCTTACAATATAACGTAAACGCGGGATATTCGCAAGTGCGCAAAATGTGCACGCAGCGCTGCGATTTTCCCAAAAAAACGCTTGAAACGCCATAAAAAAGGCTATATCATATTCCGTAAATGAGCAAGAGCACCGATGGCAGAATAAGGGGTCTTAATTCGCACCCAGGTGCAAAATAAAAAACGGAGGGGTTTGCATGATACCTGAGGAACCCGCTATTTTACTGAGTTTTGTTAATCTGAAGCTGAGAGATTTTTATTCGGATGTTGATGATCTGTGCGCGGATATGGACATCGACAAAGAGGAACTGTTCAGCCGCCTCGAGGCAGCAGGATATTATTACGATGAGGAAGACAATCAGTTTAAATATAAGGGATAATGCCGGGTGATCAGCCCAAAGACGGACATTTCCGGAGGAGAGAAAATGAGTACATTTGCCACAACCGAAGAAGCAAGAGAATATTTTATGAACGACCTGTTCGCGTCGAGAGCGGGTATGCGGCTCGATGAGCTGACCGATGACAGCGCGGTATGCAGTGTCGAGATCACGGAAGCGCTGCAGAACGCGAACGGTGGAGTCATGGGCGGCGCCATTTTCACACTGGCGGATCTCGCACTGGCCGCGATCGCGAACAATATCCACAAGCCCTCGGTGGCTTCGCAGGTCAGCATCAATTATCTGTCCGCGCCCAAGGGCACTAAACTGATCGCAAAGGCCGGCGTGGTAAAGAGCGGCAGGACCACGACAGTCATCCGGGTGGATGTGACGGATGATGCCGGCAGAGATGTGGCGCTGTTTATAGGGACAGCGTTTAAACTTTAAGATAAGCAAGACATGGGGACGGTTCTTCTGTCTGCACCCAGGTAACCATTACGCGGGCGGCAACGAGTAAAACTTCCGGAGACACGCTCTCGCTTCGATTCGGACGTAGCTGTACATAATCGACCCGAATACGGTCGATAAGTACCGACGTCCTCAACGAGTCCCGGAAGTTTTCTCTGCGGCGCCCGCGTATTATTCTGCTTTTTTGGCAGACAAAAGAACCGTCCCCATGTCTTTTAGAATCCCAGTTGTTCGGTCAGCTCGCACATTTCATCGATCAGCGAGCCGATGTATTCGATCGTCTCAAGCAGAGGCCTGTCGGTGGAGATGTCCACACCGGCCATTTTTGCGAATTCCAGAGGCGTTACCGTGCTGCCTGCGCGGAGCGCCTTTTTCCAGTCTTCGACGGCGGGAGCGCCCTCGGTGAGGATCCTCTTGCTCATCGCGGTCGAGATCGTAAGACCGGCCGAGTAGGTGTATGAGTACAGACCCATGTAGTAGTGGGGCTGGCGCATCCAGGTGAGTTCCGCGCCTTCGGTGAGCTCTACGGCATCACCCCAGAACCTGGTCAGCACATCTTTAAATATCTCGGAAAGAGTGTCCGCCTGCACGCTCTCGCCGGCATCCACGAGCTTGTAGACCTCGCGCTGGTAAGCGGCCTCGAGCAGGTGCGTAACGAAATTGTGATAGTAGGTCTTGCCGACCGTGCAGCTGAGAACCCAGCGCCTGAAGCGGGGATCGGGATTGGTCTTTTCGAGATAACCCGTGAGCAGCAGCTCGTTGATCGTACTCGGCGACTCAACGAAATAGGACGGAACCTCGGTATCGAAGCAGCCCTGCACCGCGTTGCACTCCTTGAAATGTCCCGCGTGTCCGAGCTCGTGAGCCAGCGTGAATACGTCGGCCATGCGGTTCTGCCACGAGAGCAGGATAAATGACGCGGGCACGCCGTAAGGGCTCGAGCAGAAGCCGCCCGTGCATTTTCCGTCGTTGTTCGCGAAATCGATCCATCTCTCCTTGAACGCCTTTTTGATCATCTCCACATACTCACCGCCCATGACCGCGAGGCCGTCAACGAGGTACTTTTCAGCCTCCTCGATGCTCACTCTCGGGTCAAAGCCGGGATCCACGGAGAGCTTCAGGTCCGCGTAGGTCATCTTGTCCAGCTTATGGACCTTTTGCAGGAGCTTCGCGTATTTGCGCATGTGGGGAGCGAGCTTCTCCATGATCACGTCGATCTGCCTGTCGTAGAGATCGCGCGTAACCTCCTCTTCAAAGAGCAGGTAATCGAACACGTCCTTGTGCCCGCGCAGGTTCGCCATCGTCTTTTCCTTGCGGACGAGGGCGTTGTAAGCGGTCGCGGTCACATTCTCATACTCTTTGATCTTGTCCGAGAAATGCCTGAATGCGGCGCGTCTTACATCGGTATCCGCCTCATACTCGTACTCATCCTCGAACAGCGCGTATCCCAGAGGATAGGTCTTGCCATTCACGGTAAAATCGTCAAAACGCATATCCGAGAGCTTTGCCTGATTGTAGACATCGTAAGGCGTGCCCATGAACTCGCTCAGAGCCGTCAGAGCCTTTTCGGTCTCGGGGCTCAGATAATGGGCCTTTGCCCTGATGATCTTGCGCAGCTTCTGCGATACCGTGCCGCCGATGCGCATCGCCTCTTCGAGCACCGCGCTGTCCGCCTCGATGATCTCGGAATCTACAAAGCTGGTCTTTGTATACGCCTCGGTCGCGATGCTGTCTGCCTTGCCGGAATTAGCTACCTTCTCCGAATCGGAGTAGTCGGTCTCCATGTCAAGGCCAAAATAATTGGCTACGCGGCCCGAGATCTCATCCATCTTTTCGCAAAGATGCAGACAGTCTACGATAGACTTCGCATCCTTTAATCTTCCCTTATATTCTGACTCGATCTTATCGCTGAGCGCCGTGAGCTCATCCGCCGCAGCCCAGGCCTCTTCGGGCGTTTTGTAGATCAGGCCCAGATCCCATGTCATATTAACGGGTACTTCACTTCTTTTCATTGTTAAAAACCTCCGTTTCCCTGTACCTCTCGAGAAGCTCGTAGAGTCCGTCTTCCGAGAGCACGCCGCGCTTCAGTCCTGCCGGAAATGCGCCTTTTTCGTCTGCGGCGAAATCCTCCTTCCACTGTCTGCCGGAATAGTAGCGATCGAGCCTTTTTATCAGGTTCCCCAGCTCCCCGGCCCCGGCATCCGCCGTGCCTTCTTCGCAGTGTTTCATCAGCTGCAGCGCTCTGTCAAAATCTTTCTCCATCCGCATGACCCGCTCGATCGCGTCATATCCCTCACACATGACGCTTCCGACCTCTGTGTAGATCATGCCCTGTTTGCCGCGGTCGGACCGCATCAGTGATACTTTGTACGCAGTCATCGAACCCTTCGGCGGTTCCCCTGCCGGAACAGCCCCGCCACCTCTGTAAGACGCCTTACGGATCAGCGTGATATGGGGCGAGAAACGCTTTTTATCGTATGGAATGCCATGTGCGGAGAGCGCCCTTCGAAGCCTCTTCACGTATGCGGCAAGCCCCGGATTATCCGCAAGCCCAACCCAGAACAGATCGCCGAAGCTTCCCACGCCGTCCGGCGCGATATCAAACGGTCTGAAGGACACCTGCTCCATCGCATCCAGCACGTCATCGGGATTCCCGTGATCGCCGATGAACGCGAGCGTGATATGCAGATTCTCCCGCCGGGTGTAGTTTCCCTCCACCCCGCGGGCCATCAGCGACTCCCGGTAATCCGTGAGCGCGTCAAGCATATCCGCATCAAACTGTATCGCGATAAAAAGTCTCATTTCTTCTCCTTTTGCCGGCAGCCGGCACCTATATCATTATGCGACATTTTGATCGTTACGTCCATTAGTTTCTGCTTAACAAATCGTAATATGTATCTGTAAGCGTATTTGCTAAAACTGCCGCTTGGGTGTATGATATCAACGTCATTAAAGGAGTTGTTTGAAATGTACAAAGGAGATAATTTCCGGATCATAGATAAAGAGACCTTCGAGTTTCGGATGCCCGAGGACCGGCCGATGAAGATCCTGCAGCTGACGGACCTGCATCTGGGGTTTGGATGGATGGCGCGGAACCTCGACAGGAAAGCGATGGAGGATGTTACTACAATAGTAGAAAGAACGAAACCGGATCTGATCGTATTGACCGGAGATACGATATTTCCGTTTTTCCTGAGGACCGGCACGGTCAATAATAAAAAACAGGCCGCGAAGTTCATGGAATTCATGGACATGTTCCGTATTCCCTACGCACTGGTGATGGGGAATCACGACGCGGAAATAGGCTCAAAGCTGAACCGTGAGCAGCTCGGCAATGAGTTCCGCAAGGGCGAGTATTCGATCTTTGCGCACGGCCCGAAGGATATTTTCGGAGCGGGGAATTATTTCATTCATCTCGTGAAGCCGGATGACTGGGATGCCCCTCTGCCGAACGGTTACTGCAGGTCGGACATGGCGCTTGTGATGCTGGATTCGAACATGTACGGGAAAGGCTGGCTGACCTCGGGCTTTGACCGCATCCATGCGGACCAGACAAAATGGTGCATGGACAGGCTCGAATGGCTTCGTGAGTACAACCCTGACATGCGGGCGATGGCATTTTTCCACATGCCGGTCAAGGAATACAAGATCGCCTACGAGAAAATGAAGCTCGGAGACACCTCGGTAAAGTTCCATTTCGGCGGGATCTCGGAAAAGGAGGATTACTTCGGAATCAGCCGCTACAAGGAGGATTTCTTTGAGAAAGCGCAGAAAAACGGCATGATCAAGGCCATGTTCTGCGGGCACGATCACTTGAACACGATCTCGCTGACCTACAAGGGAATCCGCCTTACCTACGGAATGTCGATCGATTACGGCGGATACAGCGGGATCAAAAAGAAGCAGACGCAGCGCGGAGGCACGGTGATCACTGTGGATTACGACGGCAGCTGGGATGTGAAGCCCGAGCCGCTCTCAGTGGTTGTTACGCCGAAGGTACGCGGACTGAAGCTTTTTACGGAGCGCGTGCAGAAGGAGAGGGCAAAGCAGCGTGAGAGAGCGCGGGCACGTATCGCCGAGCTGGAGAAGGAACGCGAGGAGCGAAAGAAGGCCAGAAAGGAAGCCGCAGAGCGCAGAAACGCGAAGATAAAGCAGTTTTACGAGGACAAGATCTCAAAAAACAGGCATACGGATTAACCGGTGGATTGCAAAAGAAAAGCCCGGTTAGCAAAGCCACAGACTGACAGGAGGGAATTTGCATGAGCTACGATTTCAAAAACAAAGTTGTTTACCAGATCTGGCCCAGATCCTTCAAGGATTCGAACGGCGACGGAATAGGCGACCTGGGCGGCGTCATTGAGAAGCTGCCCTATATCAAAAGTCTCGGCGCGGACGTGATCTGGCTCTCACCGGTCTACCCTTCGCACAATCATGATTACGGCTACGACATCGACGATTACTGCGCGATCAATCCCGAGTTCGGCACGATGGAGGATTTCGACAGGCTCGTTGCTGAGGCAAAGGCTCTCGGGATCGGGATCGTGATGGATCTGGTCGTAAATCATACCTCATCGCACCATAAATGGTTCCGCGCGGCTGTGGAGGATCCCGCAGGCAAATACCGTGACTATTATATCTTCAAAAAAGGCAGAAAAGCGGACGCGAATCCCGGATACAAACTGCCCGTGACGACAGGCACGATACCGCCCAACAACTGGCTTTCGGCTTTTGGAGGGAGTGCATGGCAGAAGGACGAGAAGACCGGGGAGTACTATCTGACGCTGTTCACGCCGAACCAGTGCGACCTGAACTGGGCAAATCCCGAGGTCCGCGAGGAGGTCTGGAAGATCATGCGGTTCTGGCTCGATCGCGGGATCGCGGGCTTCAGACTCGATGTGATCAATGCGATCGCGAAGCGCGAGGGACTGCCCGACAGCGGTGATCCGAAGAAGCTCAATTTCCCCTTCGAGCATATCGTGAGCCTCCCCAAAACGCACGAGTACCTGAAGGAAATGCACGAAAAGGTGCTTTCGCACTATGACTGCTTTACCGTGGGCGAAGGCATGGTAACGCCTCTTGACGCGGTGCTGGGGTATACGGGTCCCGGAACTAACGAGCTCGACATGATGTTCCAGTTTGATCTGGCGCTGATCGGCTGTGGACCTCTCGGCAAATTCGACTTCCGGAAGCTCTATCACTGGACGGTCCGGGAGTACAAGGACATATTCGATCGCTGGGAGACAGGTGTAGAAAGAGGAGGCGGATGGCTCGGAAATTACATTTCCAATCACGATCAGCCCCGTCCCGTATCGCGTTTCGGCGATGATAAGAAGTACAGGCGCGAGTCGGCAAAAGCACTCGCGATGATCAATATGACGATGTACGGTACCCCGTTCATGTACCAGGGCGAGGAGATCGGTATGACAAACTGCCCGCTCGAGCCCGAAGAATGGAAGGATTTCGAGGCGATCAACGATTATGAGATGCTGCAGAGCATGATGCATGTTCCCGCGCCGATCGCGAAAAAGATCGTACAGAAGATGACGCGCGACCATGCGCGCACGCCGATGCAGTGGAGCGCGGGTAAGAATGCGGGCTTTACCGACGGTGAAGAGGCGTGGATGAAGATCAATCCGAACTATACGGAGATCAATGTCGAGGATGACCTGAAAAATCCCGATTCCGTCATCGATTTTTATAAGCAGCTCATACGCTTAAGGCATCTGAACGACGAGCTCAATTACGGCTCCTACCGCATGATCGCGAAGTCAAACCGTCAGGTGATCGCGTTCCTGCGTGAGTATGAGGGCAGGAGGCTGCTGATCGCGGTGAATATGACCGGGCGCCCCGCGCGCATAGACCTCGGTGAGCTCGAGTACCGCAAGGGCCATATTATCCTCGGCACCCACGGCAGTGAAAAGTATTCACGTTTTCTGACGATGCAGCCGTTTGAGGGCAGGATATACCGCGTCGGAGAGGCATGAAAAACGCCGCGGAAATCGCATTTTTGCGGAGAATTTATCTTGACAAGATGCCCCCGCGGGTATAAAAGTAAGAAGAAACGGTTTTGCATAATAATGCATGACCGCTGCAGGACAGGTGTATAACAGGATTATGGAGGCTATGAAATGAGTATTTTAGTAACGGGCGGAGCCGGTTATATCGGCAGCCACACCGTGGTCGAGCTGTATAACGCCGGCTACGAAGCGGTGATCGTCGACAATCTCAGCAATTCCAGCAGGGAGAGCCTGAAGAGGGTCGAGGAGCTCACCGGAAAGCAGATCAAATTCTACGAGGCGGACATCCGCGACAGACAGGCGATGGACAGGATCTTCGAGGAGAATAAGATCGACAGCGTGATCCATTTCGCGGGTCTTAAGGCAGTCGGCGAGTCGACTGTTAAGCCCATCGAGTATTATGACAACAATATCGGCGGTACGCTGACACTCGTGCAGTCCATGCGCGACCACGGCGTAAAGAACATCGTTTTCTCGTCATCGGCCACGGTTTACGGCGATCCCGCATTTGTACCGATCACCGAGGAGTGCCCGAAGGGTGTATGCACGAACCCTTACGGCTGGACCAAGTCGATGCTCGAGCAGATCCTTACCGATATGCAGAAGGCTGATAAGGAGTGGAATGTCATCCTGCTCCGTTACTTTAACCCGATCGGTGCTCACAAGAGCGGCCGCATCGGCGAGAATCCGAACGGCATCCCGAACAATCTGATGCCCTATATCACTCAGGTTGCGATCGGCAAGCTCGATCATCTGAGCGTATTCGGAAACGACTATAAGACACACGACGGCACAGGCGTGCGCGACTACATCCACGTTGTGGACCTCGCGCTCGGCCATGTTAAGGCTATCAAGAAGCTCGCGGACAATCCCGGAACCCGCGTTTACAATCTCGGAACCGGTGTAGGCTACTCGGTACTCGATCTCGTAAATGCGTTTGAGAAGGTTACCGGAGTTAAGGTTCCTTACGTTATTACGGCCCGCCGCCCCGGCGACATCGACGCATGCTACTCGGATGCGACGCGCGCCAAGGAGGAGCTCGGCTGGGAGGCACAGTACGGCATCGAGGACATGTGCAGGGACGCATGGAACTGGCAGTCCAAGAACCCCAACGGATTTGAGGCATAAGAGTTTCTTAGCGGACATTTTGAGCACAAACGGAGGAAAGTATGGAAAAAGAACTGACTCAGCTGATGAGCTACAGACCCGGCATCAGGGTGGTTGATGCGACACTGCGCGACGGCGGACTTGTAAACGATTTCTTCTTTAAGGATGATTTCGTAAAGGCTCTCTATGAGACCAACATCAAGGCCGGCGTGGACTATATGGAATTCGGATATAAGTGCTCAAAGGAAATGTTCGACGTTAAGAAGTTCGGTAAATGGAAGTTCTGCGCGGACGACGATATCCGCGCGATCGTGGGCGATCAGTCGAAGGGCCCCAAGATCGCCGTAATGGCCGATGTCGGACGCTGCGATTATCAGAACGATATCCTGAAAAAGAGCGAGAGCCCGATCGACATGATCAGGGTTGCGACTTATCTGCACCAGATGCCCGCGGCGGTCGCGATGATCGAGGACGCAAAGGACAAGGGCTACGAGGTCAGCTGCAATATCATGGCGATCTCGAACGTCCAGGAGTCGGATATCAAGGTCGCTCTCGACCTGCTCGGCAATTCGCCCGTTGATATCATCTACATCGTTGATTCCTACGGCGCGCTCTATCCCGAGACGATGTCCCGCGTATGCGACGTTTACCGCGAATATGCGGAGAAATACGGCAAAAAGCTCGGCGTGCACGCGCACAACAACCAGCAGCTCGCGTTCGCGAACACGATCGAGGCGGTCGGCGACGGCGTGGATTACCTCGACGCGACCTACGCATCGATGGGACGCGGTGCCGGCAACTGCGCGATGGAGCTCCTGCTCGGCTTCTTAAAGAACCCCAAATATAAGGAGTTCGAGGCCTTCAAGTTCGTCGAGTACCATATGAACAAGCTGAAGGAAGAAGGCACGGTATGGGGGTACGACCTCCAGTATCTGATGACCGGTCTTTTGAACCAGCATCCCCGTACGGCCATCGAATTCACCAAAAACAAGCGCAAGGATTATGCAGAATTCTACAAAGAGCTGATACTTTTGGATTAAATCTGTAAACATAATACCGAAATCTGCCCAACCCTCTTGCAAAATGCCGCATTTTTTGGCATAATGCAGATGATTGTGCAACTACGAAGGGTCAGACCGTGTTGTACGGTCAGACCTTTTGTTTTTTTACTATTTTCAACAGAAAAAGGAGAGGATTCTATGTCCAAACTAAGTGAAGCTGCCGTTGCTCAGATCACAGAGATCTGCAGCCGGTACGAAAACGAGCCCACACCGCTCATGATGATCCTGTCCGACATCCAGAAGGAGTATGGTTATATTCCGCTGGAGGTTCAGGAGCTGGTTTCCGAGAAGACGGGTATTTCCGTTGCGGAGATCTACGGCGTGGTTACGTTCTACTCTTTCTTTTCCCTCAAGCCGAAGGGAAAGTATGTTGTCGGATGCTGCTTAGGCACAGCCTGTTATGTAAAGGGCGCGCAGCAGGTTATCGACAAATTCTCTGAGCTCCTCGGGATCAAGCCCGGCGAGACTTCGGACGACGGTCTCTTTACACTCGATGCTCTGCGCTGCATCGGTGCGTGCGGTATCGCTCCCGCCGTTTCCATTAACGGCCAGGTTTATCCCAAGTTAAGCGTATCCGACGTTCCCGGGATCATTGAAAAGTATAAGGCAGGGGAGGCGTAAAGATGGAAAAGATCAAATCATTCGAACAGCTTGAAAACGCTACCGGTTCATGTACCAAATGTCTCGAAGACAAGTTAAAGGGTTTCGAGGGCAAGAGAGCCATCGTTCTCTGCGGCGGTACAGGATGTATTTCTTCACACTCCACCGAGATCATGGAGGAGTTCAAAAAGCAGCTCAAAGCACGCGGCCTCGACAATGACATCACCGTTAACCAGGTCGGCTGCTTCGGTTTCTGCTCACAGGGTCCTTTCGTTAAGATCTATCCCGAGGACACACTTTACAGACTTGTTAAGATCGAGGATGTTTCCGAGATCGTTGAAAAGGATATCGTAGGCAAGGAAGTTGTTGACAGACTTCTCTACGTTGATCCCGCGACAGGCGAGAAGGTTGCAAAGCAGGAGGATATCAACTTCTACAAGAAGCAGCGCCGTATCGCCCTTCACGCATGCGGTCAGATCAATCCCGAGGATATTCATGAGGCACTCGGCGCAGGCGCATTCCAGGGTCTGGCAAAGGCTCTCAAGATGACCCGTCAGGAGGTCTGTCAGGAGGTACTTGACGCAGGTCTTCGCGGACGCGGCGGTGCAGGATTCCCCACCGGACGCAAGTGGATGTTCGCCATCAACGGCGACGGTGACAAGTACGTTGTATGTAACGGTGATGAGGGCGACCCCGGTGCATTCATGGATCGTTCCATCCTCGAAGGTAACCCCCTTGCGGTTATCGAGGGTATGATGATCGCAGGTTACGCTATCGGCGCACAGAACGGATATTTCTATGTTCGTGCGGAGTACCCGATCGCGGTTAACCGTCTTAAGATCGCTATCAAGCAGGCTGAGGAGCTCGGACTTATCGGCGACAACATCCTCGGCACAGATTTCAGCTTCAGAGTACATATCAGACTCGGCGCGGGCGCATTCGTCTGCGGTGAGGAGACCGCTCTGCTGAACTCCATCCAGGGTCAGCGCGGTATGCCCCGTCCCCGTCCTCCGTTCCCTGCAGTCAAGGGTCTGTGGGATAAGCCCACCGTTGTTAACAACGTTGAGACTCTTGCATGCGTTCCCTACATCCTTCGTGAGGGCGCTAAGAAGTTCGCAGAGTGCGGAACCGAGAAGTCAAAGGGCACAAAGGTATTCGCTCTGGGCGGCAAGGTTAACAATGTCGGCCTCGTAGAGGTTCCCATGGGTACCACCCTTCGCGAGCTTATTTACGATATCGGCGGCGGCATCCCGAACGGCAAGAAGTTCAAGGCTATCCAGACCGGCGGACCTTCCGGCGGATGTCTTACCGAGAAGGACCTCGATGCTGAGATCGATTTCGATAACCTTGTAGCACGCGGCTCGATGATGGGTTCCGGCGGCGCTATCGTTATGGATGAAGACAACTGTATGGTTGACGTTGCGAAGTTCTACATGGAGTTCATCTGCGACGAGTCCTGCGGTAAGTGCTCACCCTGCCGTATCGGTACCAGACGCATGCTCGAGATCCTTACCAAGATCACAAACGGCCAGGCTACCATGGATGACCTCGCACAGCTCGAGGAGATCAGCCAGACCATCAAGGCAGGTTCTCTGTGCGCACTCGGCCAGACCGCTGCAAACCCTGTTCTTTCGACACTCACTCATTTCAGAGACGAGTACATCGCGCATATCGTTGATAAGAAGTGTCCTTCAAAGGTATGTAAGAACCTTATGCAGTACAAGATCAACAAAGATACATGTATCGGCTGCGGACTCTGCGAGAGACAGTGTCCCGTTAACGCCATCTCTGCGACCGACTATACTCCCGAGGGCCACAAGAAGCCTTCACGCGAGATCGATCCTCAGAAGTGCGTAAAGTGCGGATTATGTATGGCATCGTGTAAGTTTAAGGCTATCACAAAAGAATAAGGGGGAATCCGAAATGGCAAAAGTTAATATTAAGATCGAAGGCATTCCCTATCAGGTAGAGGAAGGCTTAACAATACTCGAAGCCGCAAAGCTTTGCGGTTACAATATCCCTTCTCTGTGCGCGTACAACCACGGAGAATGCTCACGCGGTTCATGCCGTGTCTGCCTTGTTGAGGTTAAGGGCGCCAGAGGCCTCGTTGCTTCCTGCGTTTACCCCGTAAACGAGGGCATGGAGATCACCATCTCCTCACCCGCTGCGGTTGCGGCACGCCGTGCATCCGTTGAGCTCCTTCTTTCAAACCACTCCATGCAGTGCCAGCAGTGCGACAAGAACGAATACTGTGAGCTGCTCTACGCTGCTAAGGTTACCGGCGCACGTGAGGGTATGTTTGAAGGCGTAAAGACACCCGCTACTATCGACCAGATCACTCCTTCCATCGTCAGGGACACTTCCAAGTGCGTACTCTGCGGACGCTGCATCGAGCGCTGCAAGAACGCGCACGGCAAGTCGGTTCTCGGCTTTGAGAAGCGCGGTTTCAACACTATCGTAGGACCTGCGGAGAACAGATCTTTCGCAGATTCACCCTGCATCCTCTGCGGTCAGTGTACTACAGTCTGCCCTACCGGCGCTCTTATGGAGAAGTCGGAGATCGACAAGGTAGACGCTGCGTTCAAGGCAGGCAAGTACGTTGTTGTACAGACAGCTCCCGCTGTTCGTGCGGCACTCGGCGAAGAGTTCGGCATGAAGATCGGTACACCCGTTACCGGCAAGATGGTCGCAGCTCTCAAGAGACTCGGCTTCAAGAAGGTATTCGATACCAACTACGCGGCTGACCTTACCATCATGGAAGAGGCTACAGAGCTGCTCGGCAGGATCAAGAACAAGGGTGTTCTGCCCATGATCACCTCCTGCTCACCCGGATGGATCAACTACGCGGAGATGAACTACGGAGATCTTCTCCCTCATCTTTCGAGCTGCAAGTCTCCTCACGAGATGTTCGGCGCCATCCTTAAGAGCTACTACTGCGAGAAGAACGGCATCGATCCCAAGGATATGTTCGTTGTATCGATCATGCCCTGTACCGCAAAGAAGTTCGAGAAGGACCGCGAGCAGCTGCAGAAGGACGGCATCAAGGACGTTGACGCTGTTCTTACCACCAGAGAGCTCGGAAAACTCATCAAGCGCTCGGGTATCAACTGGAACATGCTTCCCGACGAGGAGTTCGATAATGACATCGTCGGCGACTACACCGGCGCAGGCGTTATCTTCGGTGTTACGGGCGGCGTTATGGAGGCAGCTCTCCGTACAGCTTACTATGTACTTACCGGCAAGGAGCACGATCTGATCAAGTTTGAGCAGGTTAGAGGCTTTGACGGCATCAAGGAGGCTTCGCTCGACATCAACGGAACCACCGTCAGCATCGCTGTTGCACACGGCATGAAGAACGCTAAGGTTCTGCTCGACGATATCCGCGCAGGCAAGTCGAAGTACCAGTTCATCGAGATCATGGGATGTCCCGGCGGATGTATCAACGGCGGCGGACAGCCTTATGTAAAGCCTCAGTTCCTTCCCAACGAGGATCCCGATATCCTCGATACCTACAAGGAAAAGAGAGCAAAGGCTCTTTACTCCGAGGACGAGAGACAGGCTATCCGTCAGTCTCACAACAATCCTCAGATCAAGGCCCTCTACGATGAGTTCCTCGGCGAGCCCAACTCGCACAAGGCACATGAACTGCTCCACACCTCCTACCAGGCAAGAGAAGCGTTCAAGACCATTAAGAAATAATAACCGGATATAAAAGACACGGGGACGTTTCTTCTGTCTGCGCATTTAGCAGACAGAAGAAACGTCCCCGTGTCTTTATGGTGACAGGCACCTTTTTTAATTTTACTTATGCATCTTATACGCTTCCTCGGCCGCGAGGCGGGCCTTTGCCACATTTACGGACTTATCCTTAGGGAAGCAGTAATATTGCATATTCTTGTCGCCGATCGAGATCACATCCCCGATCTCGTACCAGAAATAATCGGCGTAGAGGCTGTAGGAAGCGGAGGCCGCCTGGCTGTATTCGAGCGCTCCGTCGCACCCGGTGAGGGTAAAGCCATCGCGGGTGTGGGTCAGATGTCCGCTGCCGACGCGGTACATGCTGTTCATGTCTTTGAGGATGAGGATGTCCACATCGGTATCGAGCCTGTATTCCCCGCTCTCCAGCTCACTGCGGACGCATTCGCGCTCCCAGCGGTACCAGTCGGAAACGAAGCGGAAACGGGTGTCACCTTCATTTTTGTTTTTCAGCGATCCGTCGGGCAGGAGCTCGTGCTCGTCGCCGCAGTTACCGCATTTGACGGATATGCCCTTGCCGAGCATATGCCCCTCTTTGCCGCATTTCGGGCATTTGTACAGGACGCGGTGCAGGCCGTCCGCGCGGAAATCCTCGGTGATCGGGACGCCGTGCGCGTACTGGGCTTTCCAGTGGTCGTATCTGAAAGCATCGGCGAGGATGCCGTTGATCTCATCGGCGCTCTTCGCTTCAGCGTCCTTCGGGGAGATCAGATATGTAACGCGGGCCCTGACCTTAACCTTGCGCTTCTGCAGATTGTTGTAGAGGGGATCGCGCAGGAACGCGCCCTCGGTCTTGACCATGATCACAGGCACCTTCAGGAGCTTTACGCATTTGCCGAGGCTCACCGGCAGAGGTGTTTCGGTACCGTCAAAGCTGTAGCTCGCCTCGGGAAACATCATGACGGAGCTTTTGAGAGCGTGCAGGACGTAGTTCATGTCCTTGACCAGAGTCGCCTCGGGGACGAATTTCCTCGTGGGGATGCAGCCGATCGCGCGCATCAGGCCCTCCTTGCCCACGAAACCGTCGTTGGTACAGACGATATTGTAAGGTCTGTTCTTAAATATCGTACCGACGATCTGCAGATCGGTAAAGCTCGAATGGTTCATCAGGATCAGCGCGGGCTCCTTTTTCCCGAGCTTTTCCATACCGTCTTCTTCGTATGTAAAATCTATATCCTTCAGTTCTTTCTTTGAAAGCGTCGCGATCAGACTCCTCCAGACCTTCAGCTGCCTCATCGGTCTTTTGTGCGCGGCCTTCGGCAGAGCGAGCACCTCTTCGTAGGACTTATCCGTAACTTTTATCTTCATCCGATACACCTCCGGAAACCGTTTTATACCATTATACCATTGTGCGGGCGGGATGGGAACTTGCGTCTGTCTGACATTCTGAAAAAAATATAAGATAAAATGTAAATTATACTTGACATAATGTAAGACAGGTGTTATAGTGGTCATCGTAGCAAGGCAAGACAATGGCTTCCGGAAACTATCAAAGGAGGATTCAGTCATGAAAAAAAAGAGTAAAGCGGTGATTGCACTGGTGTTGACTTCTTTAGCGGTGTTTGTGCTCATGATCGTATTTATGCCCGAGGGCAGCCTCAGGGAAAAACTGAGCACGGCAGTTACCGTTGAGAACGGAAAGGCATCTCCGGAGTATTCGCAGATAGTCATAGAGATAGATAACAGCGGGGAATATGTAATTAACCCCGACTGGTATAAGAACGACAGGCCCGGGTTCCTGACCGGTTTCAGTGTTATCGACGGATCGGGAAGGACCGTTTACAGTACGGTCGGAGGCCTGCTTAAGATCGAGTCGAAGCCTTTGGAGCTCGCAGCCGGTAAATATATCTGCAGGATCGATCATCTGAGCAATGCGGACGCGCTTGACGCTTTCCTTGCCGCGCATCCCGCTGCCGGCCCGATCCCCGGAGCCGCGGAGTGGTTCAATGACGGAAAATGGGAGATGACATATTCTCTCAGGGTCTTCGAAGCGGACAGCGGATTTGGAGATATCATCGTCATCGCAGCGGGCGCGGTCCTTGGGATACTGCTCGCAGCCCTGATAGTAACGCTCTCACGTGACTGGAACACAAAGACAGGTCAGTACGATGAGCGCCAGATCGCAGAGCAGGGCAAGTCCTATAAGCTCGCGTTCTACACTTTCCTAGCCTGCTTTACCGTTATGATCGTCATTTCGGATGTACTCACTAAGTACGTAGAGATGAGACTGCAGTTATTCATCGTTTTCCTGATCGTTGCCTGCGTGATGCTGACTCATTCGGTCATGCACGACGCTTACTTCAGGATGGACGAGAGCAGAAGGTTTTATGTGATATTCTTCTCATTCCTTACCGTGTTCAATATCGGCATCGGCATACGCCACCTGATCGCAGGCGAAGCGATCGTCGACGGAGTGTTCACCTTTATAGGATTCGCAAACCTCCTGTGCGGAGTATTGTCGGGATATCTGCTGCTCCTCATCTTTATAAAGAAGCTGCGTGACAGAGAGGAGGACTGACATGAAGAACCTCAGACTAAAGGCGGCGCGTGCCTCGCTCGATATGTCGCAGCAGGACCTCGCGGACAGGGTCGGAGTGTCCAGGCAGACGATAAACGCCATTGAAAAAGGCGATTACAACCCTACGATCAACCTATGCATAGCGATATGCAAGGTGCTGAACAAAACACTCGACGAGCTGTTTTGGGAAACGTGAATACCGTGTCCGGTTTCTTTATGGTTCATGGGATTGCGCAATCGTTTGAGTTGTGGTATTTTAGACGGTAAAGGTGCCAAACGGGTACCGCGGGTTTCTCAAAATCCGCAGAAAAAAAGTATTTTTCGACACGAAAGGCGAATTAAGTGTCCGTAATTCCGCCCGGCTGTCGTTGAAAAATAAACCGCGTGAGCGGATAATGCAAGTGTAACAATCAAAGGCACACGTAATAGGGAATGAAAGGAGCAAAAATGATCAAGATCAACAATCTGACCAAGGTTTACAAGCTTGGAAAGAAAAAGATGATGGAGCTGAAGACCACCAATCCGGAAAAGATAGCGGTCAACGGTCTTTCGCTCGAGACAAGGGAGGGAGAGATCTTCGGTCTCTTAGGACCGAACGGCGCAGGCAAGACTACGACTCTCCGCTGTGTGGCGACACTTTTAAAGCCCACGGACGGCGATGTCAGCGTCTGCGGTTTTGACACTGTCAAGCAGGGTGCGGATGTACGTGAGAATATCTGCTTCCTGACCAACGAGATCAAGCTGGACACCAATTTTACGGCGGACTACATGTTCAAATTCTTCGGCGAGCTGCACGGCATGACCCCCGAGGCCATCGAAAAGAGGCAGGAAGAGCTCTTTACGCAGTTCGGCATCAACGAGTTCAAGGACAAAAAGATCGAAGAGCTCTCGACCGGTATGAAGCAGAAGGCAGCCATTGCCGTCAGCCTTGTACACGATCCCAAGGTAGTCATCTTCGACGAGCCCACCAGCGGACTTGACATCATCACGGCCAGAGTGGTTACCGATTATCTGAAGACCTTAAAGGAGCAGGGTAAGACGGTCATCATCTCGACTCATATCATGAGTGAGGCAGAGAAGCTCTGCGACAGGATCGCCGTTATCATCAACGGTCAGAAGGCCTGTGAGGGAACCCTGCCCGAGATACTAGAGAGTACCGGCGCGGATGATCTTGAGGAAGCATTCTTCAGGTTGTACAAGCAGTACAATCATGAGAATTAAGGAGGTGGAGTCATGAAAGGTGCAGGAATCATTATTCGTAAAGAGCTCAAGCGCGTATTCGGCGACAGAAAGCTCGTATTCAGTTTATTCATTCTTCCCGCTATCCTGATGATCGGTATCTACAGCCTGATGGGCAATCTGATCAAATCGATGGAGAGCGATATCACGGAGCATGTCTCCGAGGTGTATATTGTCAATGCGGATCAGGGCTTTAAGAAGACCGCGGACCAGATGGATTACGCAATGACTGCCAACATTACTTATCTGACCGATGCCGAGTATGCTTCGCAGAAGGCCGATCTCGAAGATAAGGTGCTGAACGGCAACGCCGAGCTGATCGTCGTATTCGACAAAGATTTTGAGAATACGGTTGCCGCTTACACCAAGGCAGGAGATGCGACTCCTACAGTCAATGTATTTTTTAACGATTCGGAAAACTACTCGTCACAGGCTTACAGCGTATTCTCGGGCGTGCTCTCATCTTACCGCACGAACCTGCTCGCGCAGCGTCTCGGCGATCTCGACCAGCTGAACGTATTCACACAGAACGATCAGCGCATCGTAAAGGAAGAAAAGGCCAACAACAGATTCATCTCGATGATGCTGCCTTACCTGATCACCATGCTCCTGTTCGCAGGCGCGATGAGTGTCGGTGTTGACGCGATCGCCGGTGAAAAGGAGAGAGGAACTCTCGCTTCGATGCTCCTGACTCCCGTAAGCCGCGATGCTATCGTAGTCGGCAAACTCGTTTCGATGGCGATCCTTTCGAGCCTCTCGGCTATCGTTTATGCGGTTTCGATGATCGTAGCGATGAGCGTTATGGGTTCGACGATGGGCGAGCTCGCGGAGAACGGCTTCGGCAACGTATCCTTCGGCCCCACACAGTGCCTGATGCTGCTCGCGATCATGCTGGTAATGGTTTACCTCTATGTAGCGATCATCGGTCTCCTGGCTGTTCTCGCGAAGGACACCAAGACAGCGAGCACATACATCTCACCTGTATACATCGTTGTAATCATCGCAGGCATGCTTACGATGTTTAACTCGGGCAAGTCTATCCCCACCGTCAGATACGGTATCCCGATCTACGGCAATGCGCTTGCGATCGCGGATCTGTGCAGCAATGAGCTCACTACGGTAAACTTCCTCGCTTCGATAGGCGGAACGCTCCTGCTGGCGATCATCATCACCGTTGCGGTGGGACGCGCGTTCAACAGTGAAAAGATCATGTTCAATGCATAATGCGGCATTGATTTAAAAGAGAATATCTGAAATAATGAATACCGTGGAGGCAAAGAGCTTCCACGGTATTTTCTTTAATGGGTAATATTTTCGTCCCGCGGAGTTTGCGGGGTTAACTATAAGCGAAGGGTGTGTTACAGATTATGTCGTTTGAGATAAGAACCGGTTATTTTGATGCACGGAAAATCGCCGCCAGCGGGCAGGTCTTCAGGATGTACGAGGCTGCGCCCGGTAAGTTTGATATTTATTCCGCAGACAAACATCTGCGGCTGTGTGAACTGAGAGACTCCGCAGCCGAGAGTAATGACCGCGGGGGATGTGGGTATAGTGACTGTCCGGGGAGTCTGGTACCGGAGACTGTCATACTGCGCCTGTATTGCCCCGAAAAAGACCTCCGGTACTGGAGACGGTATCTGGACCTCGACAGGGACTATGAGGCCGTTATAAGGCTTGTGGACGCGAAAGACGGGTATCTGAGATCGTGCTGCGAGGCAGGACGCGGGATCAGGATACTGAGACAAAATACCTGGGAGATGATGATCAGTTTTATCATTTCCCAGCAAAAGCAGATCCCTTCGATCAGGAAATGCATCGAGGGCCTCTGCGCAAAGCTCGGGAGCAGGATGGAATCCCGCTACGCCTTCCCCACCGCGGAGCAGATCGCGGCAGCGGGGCCCGCGGGCGTACAGGGCCTGTCTTTAGGCTACCGCGAGCGCTACATCTATGAGACCGCGGTGCAGTTTCTCGATCATGGCATCCCCGACGAAACACTTGCCGCCATGCCCTACGAGGACGCGAAGAAGTATCTGCTCTCCTTTACCGGTATCGGCGAAAAGGTCGCGAACTGCATACTCCTCTTCGGAGCAGGTTTTGTGGACGCATTTCCGATCGATACCCACATTAAGGACATCCTCTACCGCGAGTATTATCTGCCTAACCTCGACGGAAAAACACCCGTCCCGCAGGACAAACTCACCATGCGCGATTACGAGCGTCTGACAGAGGAGCATTTTGCGCGTTACAGCGGTGTCCGGGGCATCGTGCAGCAGTGGATATTTGCAAATGAAGTTGCTCCGAAATAGAAATGAAACAGAAACGGCAGCCCCTTTTCGGGCTGCCGTCAATTTTTTGACAGTGGCGGAAAACCGCAGAAATATGCGGAAAATCGGGGTTTTATGTCTTTTTTTCGGATGGGCGAAAAAAATAATTGCAATTAGCGAAAATGCTGATATAATTGCATTGTTTGAACGCAATTCAAAATAAACTTTAGGAGGCAGCGAATGAAAAAACTGATCCAGTTTAAGAATATCGTTAAGTACTTTGACGGACAGCTCATCTTGAAGGGTATCAACCTCGATATCTACGAGAACGAGTTTGTTACACTGCTCGGCCCTTCGGGCTGCGGCAAGACCACGCTACTTAGGATACTCGGCGGTTTCCTCGAGCCCGATGAAGGTACCGTGGTATTTGACGGAGAGAATATCACCGAGCTTCCGCCGCATAAGAGGGACTTAAACACGGTATTCCAGAAATATGCGCTGTTCCCTCATCTGAACGTATATGACAATGTCGCTTTCGGTCTGAAGCTTAAAGGTGAGCCCGCCGACATCATCGAGCAGAAGGTTACGCGTATGCTCAAACTCGTGGGCCTCGCGGATTTCGGAAAGCGCGGAGTGCATGAGATGTCGGGCGGACAGCAGCAGCGTGTGGCGATCGCGCGCGCACTGGTCAACGAGCCCAAGGTCCTGCTGCTCGACGAGCCGCTCGGAGCACTCGATGCAAAGCTGCGCAAGGAGATGCAGAAGGAGCTGAAAAAGATCCAGAAGGAAGTAGGCATCACCTTCATTTTCGTAACGCACGATCAGGAAGAAGCACTCACGATGTCTGACAAGATCGTAGTAATGAAGGAGGGCGAGATCCAGCAGATCGGCTCTCCCACGGATATATACAATGAGCCTGCAAACCGCTATGTAGCTAACTTCATCGGAGCATCGAACATCGTCGACGGCATCATGGTCGATGATTATAAGGTCATCTTTGAGGATAAGCAGTTTGAGTGCGTGGATCACGGTTTTGCTCCGAACGAGAGGGTAGACGTGGTCATCAGGCCCGAGGATCTGGATATCGTGGTACCCAGCAAGGGCAAACTGAAGGGCATCGTAAAGTCCGTCCTCTTCAAGGGCGTGCACTATGAGACAGTTGTAGAAACAAAGGCAGGTACCTCGATCAAAGTCAAGATGATCGTTGATGAGGATAAACCTGTCGTGAATGAAGCGGCAGGCGAGATGATGTCCGCCGATGATTTCTACCTCGACGCCGAGGATATAGATACCCTGACCGACGCGATCATCATCGACCGTGCCGACGCTCAGGCCTGGAACCCCGAGACTGACGAACGTATATCGATCAGCAGGGTTGAGTACGAGATATCAAAGCAGAACGGGACATACCCGGTTACATTCTTTACATCGGCCGGGACCTGCGTTACCTCGAACATGATCGTGGACGATGTCAACCGCGATGTAAACGAGGACTACGGAGAAGAGATCTACGCCGTTAATATCTTCAAGACCGTTGATGACATACAGGAGAGCATCGCGTTAAAGACAGACCTGAAGATCTGGGCGAACGCCGTTGCATTCGACCTCGAGGACGGCAGCCCCGTTGAGATCACCGATGTTATTTATGATTTCGATCCCGCGACCATCACTCCGGGTGAGTACTATGTGACCTTCAAAACGACAGGTTATACCTACAGAGTGGACACGACCGATAAATCCGAGGTCGGAGCCGCCGTGGGACTGGCATTCACACCCGAGGATCTGCACATCATGTCGAAGACCCAGGGTGAAGATTGACTCTATTGTCCAAACTTAATCTCATGCGAAAGGCAGGGTTAACCGTTTAGATGAAATCATACAGAAAAATGACGTATCCGTACGTTGTATGGATCGCGATAATGATCGTGCTGCCCATGATCCTGATAATGTTCTACGCATTTACCAAGACGGGCAACTCGGTAGTACAGTTCAAGTTTACGCTGGAGAATTTCGCGAGATTCTTCAGCGACAGGATATTCCTCGAGGTACTCGGCAGGTCTCTGCGGGTAGCGCTCATCACCACGGTCGTCTGCATACTCCTCGGATATCCCGCGGCCTATTACATCGCGAAATGCAGTGAAGGCCTGAAAATGAAATGGGTCCTGATCATCACCTTCCCGACCTGGATCAATATGCTCGTGCGTACCTACGCATGGATCGGCATCCTCCAGGACGACGGCGTGATCAACAAGTTCCTCGGATTCTTCGGCATCGGCCCCGTCACTATGATGTACACGGAATTTGCGGTAATACTGGGAATGGTCTATAACTTCATCCCCTTTATGATCCTGCAGATATATACTTCGCTCACGAAAATGGATTACAGCCTGATCGAGGCGGCACAGGACCTCGGCGCGGACCGTCTCCGCTGCTTTACGAAGGTTACGCTCCCGCTCTCGCTCCCGGGCGTTATCAGCGGCATTACGCTGGTCTTCCTGCCCGCGGTATCGAGCTTCTGCATACCTAAGCTCCTCGGCGGCGGACAGTACGTGCTCGTCGGCAACGTTATCGAGTCCCAGTTCCTGACTTCGGGCGACTGGAGCTTCGGCAGCGCGATCTCGCTGATCATGGCGATCATCATCATGATCTCCCTCTATGTCACCAAAAAGCTTGACAGGTCGGAGATTCAGGAAAGGAGCGCGAGCTGATGAAGAAAAAGAAGCGTATCCTTTCGAGCATATTTATGGGCCTGCTCGTGATATTTTTCTATGCGCCCATACTCTACACGATAGTTTTCTCGTTCAATGACAGCAGGTCGCTCACAAAGTTCGCGGGCTTCTCGCTGCAGTGGTACGAGAAGATGTTCAGCAACAGGACCATGATGGAGTCCGTATTCTACACGATCGTTACGGCAGTTATCGCTACCGCCGTATCGACCTTTGTCGGAACCGTCACGGCCATCGGTCTTTCGAAGTCAAAGGCCGTCCTGCGCGCGATCGTTGAGCAGGTGAACAACCTGCCCATCATGAACCCCGAGATCGTTACGGCCATCGGCCTGCTGATGTTCTACAGCGCGATCCATTTCCGCAAGGGGTTTCTTACGATGCTGCTCGCGCACATCATGTTCTGTATCCCCTACGTGATACTGAGCATTGCGCCAAAGCTGCGCACACTGGACCAGAACCTTGCGGACGCCGCGATGGACCTCGGATGCACGCCCTGGCAGGCGCTGATCAAGGTCATCGTGCCCCAGATCAAGCCCGGCATCGTCAGCGGCGCGCTCATCGCTTTCACGATGAGTTTTGACGATTTCGTCATCTCGTATTTCGTAACGGGAAACGGTGTATCCAATATCTCGATCCTGGTATACACCATGTCGAAGCGCATCAATCCTTCGATCAATGCGCTCTCGACACTGATCATAGTGATCATATCGGTATTCCTGCTGCTCTATAACCTGATCCCCGCGATCGCCGAGAAGCGTAATTCGAAGCGTATCAAGGCCACAGAGGACTAGACCGGCAGAGCCGTTATGCATATTTAATCAGCGGCCGGCAGCAGAGGAGACTGCGCACGGATCGTTTCTACACAGGAGGGAAAGTAAAGAATGAAGAATGTTAAGAGAATTGCGGCAGCAGTGCTGATCGTTGTTATGTGCCTTTCGGCGGCTGCATGCTCGAAAAAGGGAAGCGCCGATGCAAAAGAGAAGTACGGATCGACCGTGCTCAAGGTTTTTCTTCCCGGTGAATATATTGCCGACAACCTGATCCCCGATTTCGAAAAGGAATTCGGCGTGACCGTTATCCCCGAGCTTTTTGACTCGAACGAGATGATGTACACCAAGTTCAGCGCGGGCGAGACCTACGACGTGCTGATCCCTTCGGACTACATGATCGAGCGTCTGATCAAGGAGGAACAGCTGCAGAAGCTCGACCACAGCCTGATCCCCAACATGAAGAATCTGGCCGACGAGGTTAAGAATGCGGCATATGACAGCGACAATTCCTACTCCGTTCCCTATTTCTGGGGCACCGTGGGCATCGTTTACAACAAGAACAATGTTCCGCTCTCGGAGCTCGAGAGCAAGGGCTGGGACATCTTCCGCGACAGCAAGTACGCAGGCAAAGCTTATTTCTACGATTCGGAGCGCGACGGCTTCATGATCGCCGCAAAGCAGCTCGGCTACTCGGCAAACAGCAGCGACGAGGCTGAGATCAACGCTGAGTATGAGTGGCTGCTCGACATGAAGGCGGCTACCGATCCCGTATTCGTTACCGACCAGGTTATCGACGGCATGATCAACGGCACCAAGGACCTCGCGGTAGTTTACAGCGGCGATGCGGTTACCATTCTTTCGGAGAATGAGGACATGGGCTACTACACACCCGCTTCCGGAACCAACAGATGGTACGATGCGATGGTAG
>JAEEGK010003142.1_pt1 | contig 41342 bp, 40 predicted proteins | sample 8958771 | NCBI WGS metagenome assembly JAEEGK01 (sample SAMN16246547, study PRJNA631951) | gut metagenome | biome: gut microbiome; feature: rumen; material: SC-attached | host: Bos | place: Iran: Karaj | collected 2018-10
TTCTCCGTTTGAAAACCGCCTGCCAATCGGACAGATGGAAATTGTTAATACGATTCCACGCGAAAGGATTCTGGACTTTTACAATAAATGGTACCGCCCTGATTTAATGTCTGTTGTTGCAGTTGGTGATATTGAACCTTCTGTTCTTGAATCACAGATAAAAGAAATAATGGGCACAATTCCTAAGAACAATTCAAAGCTTTCAATACCGGAGTTCATCATCCCTTTGCAAAAAGAAAAACAGATTTTAAAAATGAGCGACCCGGAACAAAAATACACTGTCATCAATATTTATGAACGAGACACTACTCCACCACGCAAAACAGAAGAAGAAGCACGCTCAATTCTTGTTCAGGAAATTGCTTCTTCTATTTTTGATCAGCGCGTTAACGAAATTACAAATACAGCAGATGCTCCATGGCTTGCGGCTGGTGTTGGAGAAAGTACAATTACAAACAGCGGTTCCTTCTATTATCTGGGATTTGTTCCAAAGGATGGAATGTTTGTTCAGGCTGCAAAAGTTTTCTTTGATGAATACGACCGCTTTATGATTCACGGAATTACACAGTCGGAGCTGGAAAGATTCAAACAGTATTACACAACACAGATGGAGTTATATCACACTAACAAAGATAAAACTGCATCTGCAGAACTTGCCGATAGTTTAATCCAGTATGTTTTGTTAGGCAAGACTTACCTTTCCAACGATGATTTTTACAATTTATATACCAAGCTTATTCCGCAGATTACTGTTGAAGAAGTTAATGCCTGTGCAAAAAATATGATTCAAGACCGCGGTACTCAGTTCTTAATTTTATCTCAGGATACTTCAAGTGATATTCCAAATGATGAGGAAATTATGCAGCTGTGGAAGGACTACAAAAGCGAAGAGCTTATTGCTTATGCCGATGATGTTGAAGACAGCGAGTTGATGGAACGTCCTGCAAAAAAAGGAAAGGTTACTTCTAAAAAAGAAATTGCAGAGCTTGGCGTAAACGAGTATATGCTCGACAACGGTATCCGCATCATCACAAAGAAAACTGATTTTGAAGCTAACACTGTAAATATGAAAATCAGCAGTAAGGGTGGTATGTTCTATATTGATGAAAAGGATGCACCTTCTGCAAGATTAAGCTTGAACTATGTAATCACTTCCGGTTTGAACGGAATGTCTTATAATCAGCTGATTAAGAAAATTACTTCCAAACAAGTTAGCCTTAACTTCAACATCAACAACACAACAGAAACTTTTTCTGGAAGCGCAAGTTGGGAAGATACAGAAGCTCTGCTGCAGCTTGTAAATCTTATGTTTACAAAAACTCAGTTTAATGATGAAGGCTGGCAGGTTGTAACGAGCAATGCAGAAACTATGGCAAAGAGTCACGGGCTCCAGCCTAATGATTTGTTCAATGATAAAATAAATGAGATTATTTATGGAAACAGTATTTATCAAGCCCCATTTGATATGGCCCTTATGAAAAAGATAAATCAGAAATCTGCTGAAAAAGTTTACTACGAGCGTTTTGCAAATCCTGCTGATTTTACTTATATTTTTGTTGGTGATTTTGATGAAGAAACTTTGATTGATTTGTGCTGCTGGTATTTTGGAAGTCTTGAAACTTCTGCTGACCGCGAAGAAACTGTTTACAAATATTGGGACTTCCCTAAGAGCAAACCTTCGGCAACTGTAAAAAAAGGTCTCGATAATCAGGGACAGGTTTATATGAGCTTTGGTGGTAAGCTGCCTGCTTCTGCCGGTTTGGAAGAAGGTTTTTACGAAGATGACATTATGAATCAGCTTGAAGCTTTGTTCGACATTAAGCTGCGTGAAGTGATTCGCGAAGATAAGAGTGGTTCTTACGGAATTGGTGTAAACGGATACATTGACGGTTACCCTGAGCGTTTCTACAGATTCATTGTAAACTTTGGTTGTGAGCCGGAACGTGAACAGGAGCTTGCTGATGCCGTAATTGAAGTTATTAAGGATGTTCAGAAAAATGGTGTTAGTGAAGACTACATACAAAAGTTACAGGAAACTAACAGACGTTCTTTTGAAGTAAACAAAAGAGACAACAACTGGTGGATAAGCAGATTAGAATACGAGTTAGCCTTAACTTACGAGCCTCTCTGGGTTTCTTACGATGTTGATAAAAGAACCGACTGGATTACAGCAGAAGCATTACAGGCTGCCGCTAAAAAATATTTGAACACAGATAATTATGTAACTGTATTCTTAAAGCCTGAAAAGTAAAACACTAGATTATAGATGGGAAAAATTATGAATCCGAATCAAGGCAATGCCGATACGCAATATGAAAAGATGGTGAATACGCCGGTCTGGAAGCTGGTTACTACGCTGGCCATTCCAACCGTCATCTCTATGCTGATTACCGCAATTTACAACACTGCCGATACTTTTTTTGTCTCGCAGTTGAGCACACAGGCAAGCGCGGCCGTTGGAATTGTTTTCCCGATTATGAGCATTATTCAGGCGTGCGGCTTTACACTCGGTATGGGAAGCGGCAGCCTTATTTCCATAAAGCTCGGTCAGAAAAAAAATGATGAAGCAATTACAATTTCTTCTACAGCATTTTTTACTGCGCTGGGCTTTGGTCTTTTAATCACAATTTTTGGAAACCTTTTTGCCGGCGGGCTGCTCAGTCTTGTTGGCGCTTCAGAATCGGTATTGCCTTACGCAAAGGATTATGCTCGCTTTATTTTTTGGGGTGCACCTTTTATGTGCGCTTCGTTTGTTTTAAATAACGATTTGCGTTCAGAAGGTAAAGCATTTTTCAGTATGATTGCGCTGACTACCGGTGGAATCATCAACATCATTCTTGATCCGTTTTTTATCTTTAAGGATATGAGTTTGTTTGGCGGAGCTCTGACTATCCATGGTTTTGGGCTCGGAATAAGTGGTGCTGCAATTGCCACTTTAATAAGCCAGTTTATAAGCTTCCTGCTGCTCTTCCAGTTTTATTTGAGACGCAAAGTTATCTGCCGGATGAACTTAAAGTTTTATTCAAAAGATATCCGCGTGCTTGGAAGAATTATTTCCACAGGATTTCCTTCACTCGCAAGACAGGGACTGGCCAGCTTTGCTACAATTTTGTTGAATACATCCGCCGCTAACTATGGAGATTCTGCCGTTGCCGCAATGACGATTGCCACAAAGATTATAATGTTTGTTGCCAGCATGATAATTGGAATTGGTCAGGGCTTCAGTCCGGTAAGCGGCTACAACTATGGAGCCAAACGGTACGACCGCGTAAAAAAGGCGTGGCTGTTTATGGTGCTCAGCTGCTTTTCGGTTATGGCTGTCCTTTCAACAATCGTGTTCATATTTGCGCCACAGATTGTTAAGGCTTTCCGCGATGACCAGGCCGTTATCGCTATTGGAACAGTTGCCCTGCGCTGGCAGATTTCATTCATCCCGCTTCATTCACTCATTATTGGTACGAATATGCTCATGCAATCTACACGTCACGTAAAGCAGGCCACCTTCCTTTCTATGAACCGTCAGGGTGTTTACTTTATTCCTGCCATTCTGATTTTACCTCGTTTGTTCGGTTTGTTCGGAATTGAAATCAGTCAGGCTATTGCTGACCTGCTGAGTACGTTCACCGCAATTCCATATTTAATCTGGTTCTTCAGGAAAATGGACAAACAGGCAGCCGCAGAGGAATGATGACGAAGGACACTTTTATTCCACCGGTAACACAAGTATTACATCCCATTCCGCCAGTTTGGAACTCCGAAAGCCGCATTTTAATTTTGGGCACAATGCCTTCTCCAAAAAGTCGCCAGGCTGGATTTTATTATATGCATCCGCAGAATAGATTCTGGAATGTGATTACAGAAGTTTTTGAGGAAAAGTTAGCTTTTGCTAACAACAAATCCATTACCGAACGTCGCAATTTTCTTCTCCGTCACCACCTTGCCATGTGGGATGTCCTCGCCAGCTGCCAGATTGAAGGTGCCGCTGATTCCTCAATTAAAAATGCTGTCCCAAATGATTTTACGCAGATTTTTGAAAACTCAAATATTCACCACGTTTTCTGTACCGGAAAAACAGCCTTTACCTTATGGAAAAAATACTGTGCTGCCTTGTATGAAGAACACTTTAATCTGACTGTTCACTGCCTCCCAAGTACAAGCCCCGCAAACGCACAATGGAGTAAAGAAAGACTGGTGAAAGAATATAAGGTGATTGCAGAGCTTTGAGATAAAAAACTATTTGTCTAAATCTGCTGGATCATTATCTGGAACTTTAGCCAATACCGACATAAACTTTTCTTTGGAAGCATTTGAAGCACGAGTTTCCAAATATTTTTGAGTTTCAAATGAAGCTATTTTTTCTGCAACAGCGGACACAATAAACTGGTTTATTGAAATATTATCCTGCGAAGCAATTTCTTTTACCGCTGTATGATATGAATCTGGTATTCTTAAACTTAAATTTCCCATCGTTAATCCTCCGCTATTTCATTTAAAAACTCTTTTGGAGTTAGGATTTTTAGACCAAGATTTTCTGCTTCTCTAAAATCCTTTTTATTAAAAGTAACAATTGTCTTTGCATTAGATTGAATTGTTACTTCAAGAATATGATCATCAAACGGATCTTTTAAAAAAGGTCGCCAAAGATAAAATATTTTCGTTTTAATTCCAACAGCACAAAGATAATTTATAAAATCATCTATATCAGAATCATTAAAAATATTTTTGTCTAAATGATTTTTCAAAATTGCTTCATATTCCAAAACCAATGGAACCGAAATTGCAAAATCAAAAACCCCTGTACCAATCTTTGAAATCAATTCAAACGATTTTCCATTACGACTTTGCAAAGCAGAGAGGATTACATTTGTATCAATTACAATAATTGGTTTCATCTAATGGTATTATATATGATACCATTGTATTTTGTCAAATAAAAAAAGGCGGGTTGGACCCGCCATAAAAAGTTCAAGAAAAAAACGAATTATTCATTTACTACAATAACTCCAAGTCCTCCTGTATTATTCTGTGTAACATCTTTTATAGTTCCATTTACTTTATATTCAGAACCTGTTTTTCCACCAAACATTAACCCATCCATAGTTTCAGCAGGTTTTAGAGAGATAACATTATCATTATTTGTATAAACCATTACACCAGTATACTCTGGAAAATTAATATTAAACTCATCAACCCAATATCCACTTAATGTATTTCCGCCGACATAATATGAATAACCTTCTGCATAAACAGGTGCTTCATCAATCTTTGTTACAAAAATATCTACAGATATCGGTCTTCCTATTACTTCATAATCTTTTATAAATTTTTTGAATACCAATCCAGAATTTTTTGCTATACCACCTAAAATCATAGGAGATGTAACTGCATTATTAAGTTTTTGTTTATATTCTTCTTCTGTCCAAGAATCCATTCGGTTTTTTATTTCATCTTTTATTTGTTTGGCATATTCTGATGCTACTTTTGTTGATGTTTTATAAACCGATCCCTTTTTTACAATCTTTAAGTTTTTATCACAAGCATAAGATCTCATATCTGTTAATTCGACTGAAAAATCTTCACTTGCTTTTGTAACTGTACATGTAAAATCATATCTTGATAAACCTACCAAAAGTTTTATAACAAAACTAGCTGTAAAAACATATTTATCATTAATAGGATCTACAGTTTTAAATGTAGGTTCATATACAGTCCATGTTTCTGAAGAAACACTTGCAAAATCATATACGCCAGCAATTAATTTTTTATTTGATTGAGCAAATAATACTCCCGTCATTAGTAATGTTACTGCTAATACCATTAATTTCTTCATAATACTAATCTCCTCTATTTTTTTAATTTACTCTTCCTCTTATTGTTTCTAAATCTTTTAAATCTTTTTTATACTGAATGTATGTTTGAAAATAACCAATCAAATTTGTCAATAAAAAAATTGGAGCAAAAAGTGTCGTTCCAATAATTTTTGCTATCATTGTTGAGATTGGATATTTATATTCATTAACAACATCTCTAACTTGTGATGCTACAGATTTTGGAGCCTTTTGAGCTCCAATGTTAACGACCAATCCTGCAACAAACCAACAAACAAACATATTTGCAAATCCGTATCCTCCTTTTGTTACAACAAAAGCAATTATTCCCCCAATGATAAATAAACTTGTTAAAATAATTCTTATCATTCGTCTTTTTAACCAGCTTGATTCAAAATTTACATTAGCTTGAGCTTCAGTTAAACTACATCGATTGCAAAGAACTTGTCCTGTACCTCCATCCAATCTGAAAAATGCATTTTCCTCACATTCTTTACACATTGCCACACCACATTTTCCACAAAATACTACGCCTTCAACTTGTGGATGAAAATAGCAATTCATTTTATTTCCTCCTTAATAATTCTATTATTTACTGTATTAAATCATAATTTAATATTATTTAATAAAATATTTTAATATTATAATGTAATAATACTGTACTATATCAAAATAATCAAATTTTTATTGTCTATTTTTATTATTTTTGTGTAATTTTAAATGAAATAAATCGTCATTCTTAGATTATGAACATAATCAGAGAGACATTTGTAAATAATCTAAAATACTATAGAAATCAAAAGGGTATTTCACAGGAAAAACTATCTTACGCTATTGGAAAAAGCATTGCGTATATTAATCAAATTGAAAATCGTGATTCTTGGCCTCAGCCCGAAATGGTGGATAAAATTGCAATAGCGCTTGGTATTAGTTCTTCAGCACTTTTTGAAGAACGAGGGTGTCCAGAAAATCAGAAAACTGTATTTGAAAATACTTTTGGTAAATCACTGGAAAAAGAATTGCTTGCGCGGATTGAAAAAGATGTGAAAGAAGTTTGTAAGCTGGTATAATTATTTATTATTCAGGAAAATACTTTCTCTGGAACTGTTCTTCGCTCATGCAAAGAATGTGAATCCCTTCGGTAATAGAAAGAATTGTAGGAACAAAAGTCCAGCAAAACAGGATGGATAATATTCCCCTTTTTATGTGTCCCAGGAAAAAATGATGAATGCCATAAGCGCCAAAAAGAATTGCCAGAACACCAATAAGAGTTTTACTCATTTCTGAATTGCCGGTTGAAGTAGTAGTTGTATTGGTAGAAGCTGTATGGTCTACGGCTACAGTGTCAGAATCATCTAGCGAATCTGTTTCTTCATGACCACATGCAGGACAAACATTCTCTTCATTCGGAGTTATTTTTTTATAATCCTTCCAAAGAGTTGTATCTGCAGATTTTGATTGTCTTGCACCACAGTTAGGACAGATCTCTTCATCTTTAGAGATTCTTGCTCCACATTCATAGCATTTTATTTTCATATATATAAAATAGCATACTTTTTGAAAAAAAGAAATGCTCCGTTTTCTTTATCGCGTAAAATTAGTCCACACGTGTTCTTCTGTTTCCGGCAGCCCAATTTCTTTTTTACCAAGCTCAATACTCTTCATAAGGAAAACCATATTTCTGGCAAGCACACGCATAATCTGTCTTCCTTCATCATCAACTTTTCCTTCGCCCGGTTCCCAACCGTAAATGTTATTCCAATACTGACTCGTTGCAACCGGCATATTCGAAAGAGTAAAAAACTTATTGAGTTCATCAAACGTCGCCGTACAGCCGGAACGTCTTGCACTTACAACACTTGCTCCAACCTTTAAGCTCTTATCAAAACTGGTACTGTAGAAAAGTCTCTGAAGCGCAGACATAAGCGTTCCATTTGCCGAACCATAATAAACCGGCGAACCAATAACAAGTCCATCAGCTTTTTCAAACTTTTCAGCGAGCTCGTTCACAATATCATCAAAAGCACATTTATGATTTTTGCGACAAGTCTCACACGCAATACATCCTCTTATATCCATCCGACCAAGCAAAATATTTTCATACTCTACACCATTCTTTTCAAAAACCTGCTCCATCTCCCGAAATGCCAGCGCAATATTTCCATTCTTTCTCGGACTTCCATTCAACATCAAAACCTTCAATTGCTTTTCCATAATTATATCTCCAATTCATTTGTTTATAATTTATCATAAACCATTAAACCTATTTTTCTTGTATGATTATGATTCTTTGTTGTAGGAAAATGGATGGAATGAAGTTTTAACCAGTCGCAATTTGCGACCACATACTAAACAAATACGTAGTGAATATATTTTAAGTTCTTACCACACAAACTTTCTGATTCATTCTTCAAGATCACAGATTGTGATTTTGAAAAACATGTATTCACTTTTAAGGTCGCATTTTGCGACCTTAAAGATAATTAATTCCTTTTTTAAGGTCACATTTTGTGACCTTAAAACTTCTTTATTTTTTGAGGTCACAATTTGTGACCTCAAAAAGTCTTCTTCATCTTTTGAGGTCGCAAATTGCGACCTCAAAAACCTTATCTTTCCCCCTTATACATCCCCATCAGCTTTTTGTTTTCTTCTTCATCCTTTATCCCCATCATTTTCATTACACTACAACGGGCATTTTTGATTAATTCTTTTTCTGCATCCTTGCGATTCAACTGAGGCTTTGGGAAAAGAGGTTCGCCAATGTTTACGGTAAGGTTCGGATATTTTTTGAAGAGTTTGTAAAGACCGCGAGGCTCACGATAGGAAATTGCAATTGGAATTAGCGGGACATTATGCTTTACGGCAAACACCGCAGCGCCAATATGAAAATCTCTGATTGCAGGATAAAAATACCACATGCTTCCTTCGGCAAAAAAGTGAAGCCATTTTTTTTCTTCGAGGACGGAATCCATTGCAGCTATAAACTTACGGCCGGCATGCATCGAAGTTGGAACAGGAATTGCACCAATAGTTTTAAACCACGGAGCCATTGGAGTTTCCATGTTCCGCGACCAGATTGGAAAGTATGCCTTGCGCGGAAAAAATGCATGAAGTATTGTAAGAAAATCCCATTCAATCACATGATTAGAAACAGTAACAAATCCATTCTTTAAAAGCTTTTTGTTCCGCCGGAGATTTTCGCGCCCCTCCACCTTAACCGCATACCTGATTACCACCACCGGAAGCACAATCGTATTCAAAAGCACATTTAGCCAGAAGTGTCTGAACCGCCATCCAAAGCTTCTTTCGCGGTAAGTATATGTTTCATCCAGCTTAGGCTGATATTTTTCCACAACCTTCATCATGTGCTGGTCCTGAACTTCCGGGTACTTATACGTAAAAGTTATAGGTGGTATGTACATAGGGTTCTCCTTATCATCATAATATAAAAAAGGGCAGCCGATTGACAACCGGCTGCCCAAAAAAAAATAGGAAGAAAACATTTATTGTAAGGTTTTGTAAACCTCTTTGTAACTGTCTTTTACTGCATAGTATTTGTTGTAAAGACCGCAGTAAGGCCCGTTCATTTTATAGGAATAATCGGTGCGTTCCATAAAAGGATTGTCGCACAAGCCCCAGATTGTAATTGCGGTAAAGTTCTGTCCTTCATTGCGGGAATCAATAATAACCTGGAAAAGCTTGCCATAAAACTTTGCGTGCTTTGCCATAGTTTCATCATCACCTTCGTAATTGCGGACTGCAACTTCTGTGAGCTGAACTTCAACACCAAGGCTGCTGTAAGTTTTAATTGCATCCTTAATCAGCGCCAGATCACCCGGATTCATACACCCATTCTGGCTGCCATAACCGCCAATGTATCCCTGCATACCAACACCGTCGCAAAGCTTTTCGTCCTTATTCAAATCCTTTACAAGATTAACAATGGCAGCCCGCTTATCCGGATAGAACGTATTGTAATCATTATAAAAAAGCTTGATGTCCGGATTCACCTGATTCACAACATCCCTTGCACACTGAAAAGCAAACTTTACGTAATCTTCGCCAATCACATCATTAAAAAGATTGGAAACTCCGCCACGAGTTTTTCTCAAATGATAAGGATTTCCAGGAATCCACTCGTTGGAGCCATCGGCAACAGCTTCGTTCACAACATCCCAGCAGTAAACAACGCCCGGAAAGTTTGTTTCAAAATGAGTTACAACCTCGGTGATATAATATCTGAGACGCTCCTTCATTGTATCGGAATCAACAAAAGCACCATCCCTTGTAAAACCTTCGCGGAAAAACCAGTCGGGCATGTAAGCATCCCAAACAAGCACGTGTCCCCGGATTCCAATATTGTTAGCCTGAGCAAACCGAGCGATTGTATCAGCAGCCTTGTAATTCATAACCGGCTTGTTCTGTTCCTGGCATGCAGACTGTTTGAGCAGAGAATAAGCCTTAAACTCGTTGCTCGCAGTGATGGTGTTAAAATCTTCTTTCATAAGATTGAGATATTTTCCATCACCAGCTAAACTGTGCGAAATATTAGCACCTACTTTAAAACCGTATTTATCTGCCAGCTGATAAAGTCCTGCCTGTTTTTCAAAAACCTCTGGTTCTGCAGGTTTGCTGCTTTTGCTAGCACACCCGGCAAGCAAAGTCATCATTAGCAGGCCTGAAATGAGTCTAGTTAAACGTTTAATGTAAATCATAAATACACTATACGAGTGGAAGTGAGTAAAAAAAACAACTATAGTCCCATGTTTTTTATACGGAAGTCTTATTGATTTTTTTTGTTTTCTGCAATAATTAAATGAGCCTTATTCATCATATGTGGGAACAAAAGATTATCCACATAATCCGGACCAAGCTCCGAGAACACCTTGTATCGGGCACATTTTTCTTTGTCTTTCAGACAATATTTAGCCTTTAAAACCTCAGCTAAATCATTTTCTACAACGAGCTTCCCCTGATAGAACGGGCAAGTCGCAAGTTTTTCGCATTCTGCCATAATTTTTTTCTTCTGATAGGTTAAAATATTTTGTAATCGATTTTGTAATATATATAGAATAAAATAGAAAGTTGATTTTGGCAAGGATAATTTATCATTATTTTCTTGAATCCCCTCTATTATTCTCCGATAATTACCTTATGAAAAGAAATCATTTTTTGGGAATTGGTGCATTGGTTTTTGCACTTGTAATTGGATTTTGTCTTGGATTCAGCGGCTGTTCTAAAACAGAAGAAATGGAACTTTCGCAGATAAATGAATTGTCGAATGAAGTTGATACTGCAATGATTCAGAAAACGGTAACTAAGCCATGGACTGGCGGTGAGTATGTTGACGGAAAAGTTGGCGGTACCTGGAATGATACAATCATCAACGATCCGAAAACCTTTAATCAGCTGATTGGCGAACGCGATGGAGACAGCGCCGGCATTATCAGTTATACGCTTCTTTATCTTTCTGATTACGACCCGACTTTGCGTAAATGGACACCCGAAGCTGCCTATTACGAAATTGAAACAGACGAAGAAAAAAATACTCTTACAGTACATTTTACAATCCGCGAAAATCTTTACTGGACCTATTACGACCGTGATGAAAAAATCCCGGTTACTTCTGATGATTTTGTTTTCTGGTATAACGAAATTGCAGGTGACCCGGCATTCAGTTCAAGCGGTTACGGCCAGCAGTGGGTTACCCTTGAAAACGGAGAAGAAGCTCACATTGACTGTATAAAAATTGATGACAGACATTTTGATTTTGTTTTCCCGCGAATTGTTGCCGAACCACTCCTTGCTACAAATATGCAGCTGTGTCCTTCCTTTATTTACAAACCGGCAAAAGAAAAAAATGGAGTTGAAGGTGTAAAAAATCTTTTCAGCATAGACACAGATCCAAAAACACTTCCATCCTGCGGTAAGTTTTATATAACAGAATATATTCCGGGCCGCCGCCTTGTGTTCACACGAAATCCAAATTATTACGAAAAAGATAACAAGGGCATTTCCATTCCATATTACGACCAGATTGTTTGTCAGATAATCGGCGACCAGAATACAGATTATCTTTTGTTCAAACAGGGACAAACAGAAGTTTATTCTCCACGCCCGGAAGAAGTTAGCGAAGTAATTGAAAATCAAAAAGATGATTACACAGTTTTTAATGCAGAAGGTTCAATGGGTTCTTCCTTCTGGAGCTTTAATCAGAATCCTGTTAACAAAGACAAACCCTTTTATGAATGGTTCACAAAAAAAGAGTTCCGTCAGGCAATGAGCTGCATCTTAAACCGCGACCGAATTGCAAATCAAACTTACCGCGGACTGGCCCAGGCAAAATATGATTTCTTCCCGGAAATAAATCCTTACTATAATCCTGATATTTCTCTTCAATATCGTTTTGATACACAAAAGGCAGAAAGCTTATTGCAAAAAGCTGGCTTCACAAAAAAGGATGGAAGCTTTTATGACAGCAATGGAAACAAGCTGGAGTTCGATCTTACAATTCCTTCAAGCAATACAGTTCAAAATGATATTGCCCAGATTCTTGTAGATGAAGCTTCAAAAATCGGAATTAAAATTAATATCCGTCAGATTGACTTCCAAAAAATTGTAGAGATGTTAACTGCAACTTACGACTGGCAGAGTGTTTTCATTGGACTCGGATCAAACGCATTCCCTTCTCAGGGAAGTAACGTCTGGCCTAGCAATGGAAACCTGCACTTGTGGTATCCACTGCAGGAAAAACCAGCCACCGATTGGGAAGCCCGTGTAGACTATCTTTACAATGAAGGCTGCTACACAAACGATTACGATAAAGCAAAAGTTATCTGGGATGAATACCAGCAGATTATTCTGGAGCAGTGCCCGATTATTTATTTGATGAGAAGCCGTTCCTTTTTTGCAATAAGAAATCGCTGGGATTTAAGCAACGTTTATTACGATAATAAAAACGGTGCAAAAACAGCACATATTTTCTTAAAGCAATAATCAAAATGTTTGCACAAGCTCAAGTTCAGGTGGGATAAGTTTAAAAATGAAAATAAAACAGTTTGTAAAAAACACAGCTCTAACTCTTGCGTTGCCGTGGAAGAAGTTTCGTAAAAAGGCTCCCTTTGCTTCCTTTGTAACTGGCAGGGTAATCACAATGCTTTTTCTGCTTTTTCTTTTGGGCTTTGCTTTGTTCGGACTTATGGAGCTTGCCCCTGGTGATATTGTAGATCAGATGATGACTCAGCAGCTTATGCTTGGTGCGGATGGTACTTCTTCCGGTGGTGGAGCTGGCGGTATAGGAGCTAGTTCTGGTGGAAAAGCTGGAATGGGCGGTATGAGTTCTGGCGGCGCAAATGACGGACAGTATTACTCTCAAATACAGATAGAACAGCTGCGTGCTGAGTTTGGATTGGATAAGCCTTTTTACGTTCAGTATTTTAAGTGGCTCAACAGGGTACTCGTCCATCACGATTTAGGCACAAGTCTTGTTTCCCGCGCACCGGTCGGCTTTCTCATAAAAAGCCGTTTGTGGAACTCCGTACTTTTAAACTTAATTTCTCTTGTTTTTATTACAACCTTTTCTTTTATACTCGGCGTTTATTTTTCTACAAAGGCCGGCACCAGGCTTGATACCGCTGCAACTTTTTTTGCACTCTTTTTTCATGCTTTCCCCGGAATACTTTTATTAATTTTGTTACAGCTCTTTGCTTCTGTAACTGGACTCTTCCCTGTTACCGCTTACCCGGACTTAATCTTTGCCGAAGAACCTTTGAAGTTTACCTTCAGCTATGCACATCATGTTTTTCTTCCTTTGTTTGCTTCTTTTCTTGGTGGTGTTGGTGGAACAATGCGAATGATTCGTTCAACTATGCTAGACCAGATGGGCATGCCTTACATCTTTGCTCTTCGTGCACGCGGCATAAGTGAAAAAAGAGTTTACTTAAATCATGCCTTCCGAAACACACTTAACCCTTACATTACCGGCAGCGCAAACCTGCTGGCCGGACTTTTTGGTGGTTCTCTCGTTCTGGAAATTATTTTTGCTTATCCTGGAATTGGACGCCTTATGTACGAAGCCGTTATGCAGGAAGATATAAACTTAGTCTTGGCTAACACAATGTTCATTTCTGCACTCGTTTTAATCGGAATGATAATCAGCGATATTCTGCTTGCTCTTGTTGACCTAAGAATCAGATACAGATAAAGGATATAGAAAAAGGAAACAAAGGAAACCATCACGATGAAAAAGTTTTTAGATTTTTTGAAAACCAGACCTCTTGGAGTTGCTTCCGTAATAATTCTGATTATCCTCTATTTTAATATGATTTTTGCAGAGTTCATTGCGCCTTATCCTGCAACCCTTACTTTTGAAAATAATACTTATCACCCGGCAAATATACAAATCACATCACACGGAATAAAAGTCCGCGAATACAGAGTTGTAAACAGAACCACCTGGAAGTACGCGCGTGTAAAAGATGCCGGAACAGTTCATTCGTTAAAGCTTTTTGCAAAAGGTAGCCCCTACAAGCTGTTAGGCATAATTAACTGTAACCGCCATCTTTTTGGCACAGATAGCGACTACCCTGTTTACCTTTTTGGTGCTGATCATCTTGGACGCGACCTTTTCAGCCGCATAATTTACGGAAGCCGTATTTCGCTCACAATCGGTTTTGTTGCCACCTTTATCTCCATGATTCTTGCAATCTTTTTTGGCGGCATTTCCGGATATTTTGGCGGCGGCGTTGACTGGGCCATTATGCGCTTTGCCGAGTTTTTTATGCTCGTTCCGGGCTTGTATTTTATTTTATTTTTGCGCTCACTTTTAAACACAAAAATGGACAGCGGAACTGCTTACATGGTAATCACGCTCATTCTTTCACTTGTAGGTTGGCCTGGTTCCGCACGAACAATCCGCGGGTTAGTCCACGCTATCAAACGCGAAGAGTTTATTATGGATGCAGACCTGGAAGGTGTTCCCCCAGTCATTGTAATTTTCCGCCACATAATACCACAAACTGCAAGTCTTTTGATTGTTAGTACCGCCTTAAGTGTTCCTGGCTTTATTATGAGCGAAACAACTTTGTCTTACCTGGGGCTTGGAATCAGTGACCCAGCTGTTAGTTGGGGCTCACTAATCAACCGTGATATTTCAACACTTTCAAATCTGCGCAATTTTCCGTGGCTGCTGTGGCCAGTCATCATGCTGCTTATTGTCACTCTCGCATTCAATTTTTTGGGCGATGTACTGCGCGACTTTTACGACCCGTATGGCGCGATTTTTAAGAAGAGAAAGTTACGCAAAAACAGTAACGCAGTTTCGCCCGCTACCCCTTCTAGCAGGGAACACCCCCGCAACACCCCCGTGGATTTTGTTAACAGCGAACCATCGAAGTTTGATATAACTAACACCATTTCGTCTCCCGACAATTTCCTTCTATCCGTAGAAAACCTTCATGTCACCTTCCGCATCCTTCGCGGAAAATCTTGGATACCAGTTTACGCTGCGCGCGGTGTAAGCTTCTACATCAAAAAAGGAGAAATCCTCGGACTCGTTGGTGAATCAGGAAGCGGTAAATCAGTTTCTACAACAGCAATTCCCGGACTCCTTCCAGCTAATGCAACAGCCGAAGGTCACATTTTTTATAACGACAATGGCAGCACCGTAGACTTAATGGTGCTTTCACAATCAGAATTACGAAGCTACCGGGGAAACAAAATTGCACTCATTTTCCAGGAGCCAGGCAGAAGCTTTGATCCTCTGCAGAATATTGGAAAAGTTTTTTGGGAAACCTTCCGCGTAACCGAACCGGAAATTACAAAAGAAGAAGCAGACAAAAAAACAGTTGCACTCTTAACCGAAGTTGGCTTGCCTGATCCTGAAGGAAGATTGAAGGCTTATCCGCATCAGTTTAGCGGTGGACAGTTACAGCGAATCGGCATTGCACTTGCGCTTGCTCAGAATTGCCAGTTACTTATAGCTGACGAACCAACAACTGCCTTGGATGTTACCATTCAGGCGCAAATCGTTTCGCTCCTGCTGCGGCTTAAAGAAGAACGAGGACTTTCCATCATTTTTATTAGCCACAATATAAACCTTGTTGCCCAAATCAGCGACCGCATTGCCGTGATGTATGGAGGTCAGATTATGGAAACAGGAGAAGCAGAACAGATTTTAAAAAATCCTCATCATCCCTATACACAGGCTCTTGTTCAGGCAATGCCGGAGTTTGGCAGTCACTATACCAAACAAAAAATGATTTCCATACCGGGCCGCGTTACCGATCCATCATCACCAGAAAAAGGCTGCCCGTTTGCACCACGCTGCAGCTTTGCAAAATCTGAGTGTAAGAAAGTTGATTGCGTTTGTTGGAAGATGGAAGACACTTCATCATCAGAAACAAAATCAGATGTGCAAAACACTTCATTCTCGGGGGAAACTTTATGAGCGAAAATAACAACATCAACAGCAACATCATCGAAGTAAAAAATCTTTCAAAACAATTTAACCTCGAGGCAGGATTTTTTGCAAAAAATAAAAATAAAGTTTACGCGGTAAATGATGTTTCCTTTGCAATAAAAAAAGGCGGCACTTACGGAATCGTCGGTGAATCGGGCTGCGGTAAAACAACAACTGCACGGCTTATCATTCAGATGTACAAACAGACATTGGGCAACATCATCTACACCGACACCAACGGCACGCAACACAACGTAGAAGCTTTTACAAAAAAAGAACTCCGTGCTTACCGCGAAAAAATCAAATACATTTTTCAGGACCCGGCCCGCTCGCTCAATCCTCGAATGACAGTCTTTGATGTTATTACTGCCGGCCTGCGCCACTCCTCTTTGTGGCAGGGCAAAAAAAATGCGTGGGAAGCTGCCGAAAAAATCATCACCGAAGTTGGCCTTTCTCCAGAAGATTTAAACCGTCGCCCCGCAGAGTTTTCCGGCGGACAAAGACAGCGCATCTCAATCGCCCGTGGCCTGATTATGAATCCTGAGCTTTTAATTTGCGATGAAGTTGTTTCCGCTCTGGACGTGAGCATTCAGGGCCAGATCATCAACCTGCTGCAGGACCTCAAACAGAAGCACAACCTCAGCTACATTTTCATCACCCACGATTTACGCGTTGCCTGCTATTTCTGCGACACCATCGGCGTTATGTACCGCGGGGTTCTAGTCGAAGAAGCCCCTGCCGAAAATCTTTACACCCAGGCCCTGCATCCCTACACACAAATCCTCTTCTCCAGTGCCCAAGGTGAGTTAACCTCCTCTAACACAGAAGTTAAGACCACCTTACAAGAAGAGCACTGCTGCCCTTTTGCCTACAGGTGCCCAAAAGCCACCGAAAGGTGCCTGAAGGAGTTGCCTGAGTTCCGCGAGATTAATCCCGGACATAAGGTGAGATGTTTTTGTTTGTGATTTTACTATAGTTTCTTATCACTGCATCGTTTACAAAAAATGTTTTTGTTTGATATACTATTTTAATATTCTATGATGAGGTTTTTTATGGTTAATGTTTTTATTATTCATTCTGGAAACGATTATAAGTTTGTGAAAGAAGAAATAGAACCTTTTATTTGTGGACAAATAAAAACTATTGATAATTCAAGCAACAATAAATGTAATGCAAATATACTAACACTATCCTCTGGAAAACGAAAAAATTGGAAACCAGATGCCTCTAAAAAAATAAAAAAGGCTCAGATTATTATTGTAATTATTGGGTCAGATTCGAATAAAAAAGCAAAAAATCAAACAATGGGTTGGGAAGTTCGTAAAGCTCTGAAATATAATAAACAAATATATATTTATAATAGACAAGATTACGATATACCTAATTATTTATACTGTATTGATACTTTTACTAAACAAACAAGACTTATATCGGAACCAACAAATCTTCAAAAAATAAAAGAACGCATCGATAATTTTGCAAATGGGTATTACAATATCTTTTCAAATCAATATAATTCATTGGATACAACACAGAAACAAGCTTATGACAAAGTATTGATGGAACAATATAAAATGTTTCAAAAAACATCCGAGGATTTAGTTGCACGTAGACAATCTGTCAACTCTTTCTACATATCTTTGAATACTGCACTCGTTACTTTTATTGGAGTTGTTTTAGGACTATTAGAATCCCCGCTTAATACTATTGTTATGATAGCTATGTGTTCTGCGGGAATAATTTTAGATATTTCCTGGATAAAAATTCTTGATGCATACGGTACTCTAAATAGTGCTAAGATGAAAGTAATCAGCTTATTAGAAGAACAACTTCCCATTGCATTGTATGATTCTGAATGGAAAATTATGAGTGATACATTAAATAATAAAAAATATGTTTCTTTTACTAATAGTGAGAAAAAAATCCCAAAAATATTTGGTGTTATATATAGTATAGTATTAATTGTTTGTACGTGTTATTTAAATATTCATAAATAATTAATACATTGATTTATTAAATACAGTGCTAATTCAATAGTTTATAAAAACTTACACTTATCAAAACAAAACCTCTCATAGCCATAACCTTGACACCTAGCCATACGCGTTGTACAATAAAATCATAAACACTGCGACACTACTCGCAATCCCACAAACTCAGGAGGCTATATGTACAATCCAATTCCGGTTTTTGAGGCAAAAAATAAATTGCCGTATTTTCTTCATCTGGCAGAAACAGACGGGCCTATTCCAATTATGAGGCATAACAATGTGGTTGCTTACATCATCTCTAAAAACGATTATGAGCAGATACGAAACGAAAATAAACCGCAGAAAAGTCTTGTGCAAAAATTGCAGGACAATCGCAAAAAGTACGGTTTGGAAAAAGATGATTTTGATTATCCGGCATATTTTGAAAGCCTTAGAGCTTCGGCTAATGTGGAGGCAAAATAATGAAACCGTTTTATCTTCTTGATGCAAATATTATTGCAGAATTAATCCGCACAAATCCAAATCAGAGTGTTGTTGAGCATGTAGAAAAATACGAATCCTTATGCGCTATCTCGGCAACCGCCTGGAACGAACTTTTGTTTGGTGTTCAACGAATGGCAGACGAAGCAAAAAAAGCTTTACTCTTGGAAGATTTGATTGACGACATCCAGGCAAATTATCCCATTATTAGTTACGACAAACACGCCGCCTGGATTCAGGCCGACATCTGTGCCCGCCTCGCCGAAGCTTCGCAGCCAATCGACTATCAGGATACCCAAATTGCTTCAATCGCCATCGCTAACAACATGATTCTGGTAACCCGAAACACCAGCCGTTTTGAAGCAATCCAGAAAGTTGCCCAGCTCACGGTAGAAAACTGGTTCGAAGAATAAAGTGGATTTTACACAAGTTTGCAAGGAAGAAATTACAAGAAAATTATCAAACTATAATTTTACCGATTTCCACTTATCCCCCTTGACTATTACTTGTGTTAAGATAGAATTTAATTGAAACAAAAAACAAAACAACCATTGTAAAATTGGAGGAACATTATGAAAACTGTTGCAGGTATTGACCTTGGAACACAAAGTATGAAAGTAGTCATCTATGATTACGAGAAAAAAGAAATTATCGAAAAAGCAAGCTGCCCTATGGATTTAATTTCGGAAGCTGACGGAACCCGTGAGCAGAAAACCGAATGGTTCGACAAGGGACTTGAAGTTTGCTTTGGAAAATTGAGCGCAGAAAACAAAAAGACAATTGAAGCTATTGGTGTTTCTGGTCAGCAGCACGGTTTTGTTCCTCTTGATAAAGATGGAAAAGCTCTTTACAACATCAAACTCTGGTGCGATACAAGCACAGTTGCAGAATGTGACCAGATTACAAAGGCTGCCGGTGGAGATAAAGCAGTTATCGATGCACTCGGAAACCTCATGCTCACCGGTTTCACAGCTCCAAAAATCCTTTGGCTTAAAAATCACAAAGCAGACGCTTTTGCTGCTCTTAAATACATCATGCTCCCACACGACTATTTGAACTGGAAGCTCACCGGCGACTACGTTATGGAATATGGTGACGCTTCAGGAACCGCACTTTTCGATTCAAAGAACCGCTGCTGGTCAAAAAAGATTTGCGACATTATAGATGCAGGCTTACTCGCCAAGCTTCCAAAGCTGATTGAACCTAGTAGCCCAGCTGGAAAAGTTAGTGCAGAGGCTGCAGCCGCTTATGGTATTCCTGCCGGCATTCCTGTTTCTGCAGGTGGTGGCGATAACATGATGGGTGCAGTTGGAACAGGTACAGTTGCAGACGGCTTCCTTACAATGTCTATGGGAACTTCCGGTACACTTTATGGTTACAGCGACAAACCAATCGCCGACCCTGCCAACGGACTTTCAGGCTTCTGCTCAAGCACCGGCGGATGGCTCCCACTCCTTTGTACAATGAACTGTACAGTTGCCACAGAGTTTGTTCGCGGACTTTTCGAGCTCGACGTTAAAGCCCTTGATGGCGAAGCTGCAAAAGCTCCTTGTGGAAGTGAAGGCGTACTCGTAATTCCATTCTTCAACGGTGAGCGCACACCAAACCTTCCAAATGGTCGCGCAAGTATCACAGGACTCACAAGCGCCAACACAAACCGTGCAAACATCGCTCGTGCCAGCCTCGAATCAGCCGTTTTCGCAATGCGTGGTGGTTTGGATGCCTTCCGCAAGCTCGGTTTCCAGCCAAAAGAAATCCGCCTGATTGGTGGTGGTTCAAAATCTCCACTCTGGCGCCAGATTGCTGCCGATGTTATGAACCTTCCAATCCGCGTTCCAGCCCTTGACGAAGCCGCCGCCCTTGGTGGTGCAGTTCAGGCTCTTTGGTGCCTCAAGAACCAGACAGGCAAATGCGACATCGCCGCTCTTTGTGCCGAACACATCACTTTGGACAATTCCAAGAGTGCCGACCCAATCCCAGCCAACGTTGCCGCCTACGACAAAGCCTACGCCGAGTACACTAAAGTTGTAGAAACACTTTCACCGTTGTATAAGTAGTAGGGGATAGTATAAATATAGGGGATAGGGAATAGTAAAGAGAGGGAGGAGGGGAAAGCCTTCCCCTCGCTCCAACCGCCTAACGGCGTTTTCCGCTACCCCTTCTCCTAAGGGGTAGCCAATTCTGTTTTCCGACCCCTTAAAATCCCCGCACTTAAATCTTCTTTAACACTCAAGATGAGCTCCTTTGTTTGTGATTGCAAACTAATTGAAATATGATAAAATAGTCTTATGTCAAAAGAAGAATCTGATGAGCTTTATTTTGTAGTTTTTCTCATCAATCATCTCGCAGATAAACTGGATGAATCCGTTTCTTCTATATTATAAAAAACTAAAAAGCGTCAATGCCATCTCCGATTACATCATACCATGTTACGATGTCCTCCACACCCAAGGCACAGAATATCTTATGGAAGATTTACAAGAATATGCAAAGCTGCGGGGTGTAACGCTATGATGGTGTATCATGGGTCAACTCAAGAAGCAATAGACACTTATTACAACAGCAAACTTTGCGAATACATTCATCAGGGAAAATACGACATCCAGTATCTGGATTACAAATTACTGGTGGAAGAGTATTTGTAGAGTCTGAATCAAGATTCCAACTTGGAATCTTGAATAACTCTCTAGATTCAAGAATGAATCCTATCCTTCTACTCCCAAAAATCCTCATAAATCCCTTTGAACGGATCTTCCCTCATCACGCAATTTTCTCCAAGCTCCAGCAACAATCCGCTTTCATTAAAAGTCTTCCACTCCGGGAGCTGCTTACCATTGCTTGCAGTTCCATTCGGGTTGCCGTACTTTACAAAGTTCAGCCAATAGCTGCTCATTATCATTTCAAGGTCGTAGTCGGATTGATTGTAATTCGAAGTTCGAGGTACGTTTCGGTAGGCGTAAATCATTTCGCCGGAATGCAAGGTTCCAAGTTCGCCGTTTTCTTTTGAAAAATAATATTCGTAAACCGGTCTGCCCTGAGCTGCCAGGCATCTGGTCCAGCAATCGTGAGGATAAGTAAAGCACACAGCAGAATAAACATCGTAGTAATAATCCCGTGCATCTTTATTTGTGCGGATATTCTGGGCTGCAATCACCTGGTCTGTGCGGTCTTTAAATGTCGATTCCAAAAGTGAATGAAGATTTCTCTTGGACGGAAAATTAAAAGCCCCAAAACTAAAACCTTCTCTTGCATTAAAACCATTAAGCAGAGCCTCTTCGTTATTCTGCCCATCCGTGTAGATTTCGTATGGAGTTCGCGGCAAGGCATAACCATCCACCGTCATACTGCTGTTTTTGTATTTAGTCTTAATCAGTTTTTCCGCAGGGATTTTTCTAAGTTCCTCCACTGTGCTACACTTAAACTCATTTTTGATGTTTGCTCCCATTTCCAGTGCTGCCTTCATCGTGCGGAAAGTGTGCGGAGGAGTTTTTTGTACAATAGACGAACTTTCTGCAATCGCCCGTCGGAACAAACCTTTTGCAAGAGGTGACGCACATACTGCATTCACAGAGGATGATCCAGCTGATTCGCCCGCAATAGTGATGTTTCCCGCATCTCCGCCAAAAGCTTCTATATTTTTGCTCACCCATTCAAGAGCCTTAATCTGATCCAGCAAGCCATAATTTCCAGTTGTTCCATTCGGAGATTCAGCGGCTAGCTCTTTATCTGCAAAATAGCCAAAAACTCCCAGTCTGTAAGCCACCGTTACAACAATAATTCCTTCGCGCGCAAGATTTGTACCATCATATTTTTCGTACCAGCTCTGCCCCGAAGTCAAACTACCACCATGAATGTAGACCAGCACAGGAAGCCTTTCGCCGCCAACCCCAGCCACAATATTGCTTGGTCTCCAAACATTAAGATAAAGACAATCCTCGCTCATCGGGCCTTTGAAGGTACGATCATTTTTGGAATGTGCATAAAGATTTACAAGAAAATTAGCAAAACGGCTAAACTCAACCTGCATAGCCATCGGCGCAAAGTGATCTGCCGCAAAAACTCCATCCCAAGGCTCCAGCTCCTGAGGTTCTTTCCAGCGCAAATCTCCCACCGGCGGCTTAGCAAAAGGAATCCCCGCAAAAATCTCCACCTTTTCATCATCCGAAAAAATCCCCTGCACAGCTCCCTTTTCCGTTTTGATGATAGATCCCGCCTTTGGATCTTTCCCCCTCACCGGTGAAGTTTTCGCTGATGATACAGTCTTCCCCAATGAAGTTGTATTGCTCCCCGACGCGTTCTCAGTCGACACACACGAACTCACCCCGCCCGCAAAAAAGCCCACCAATACAAAAGAAAAAATACATCGTAATAAAGAAACTTTTTTAATCATATAAATCCCATCCTCAAGGAAATCAATTTACTAAAGTGATTCCAAAAAAATAGCGCAAGGGAGAGAGCAAAGACTGCTGCTAATTCGTAGCGTTGTACTTATACTGTCTTTGCTTGCAGTTTTGCATCCATGCAAAACTGCTAACACACCCTATAAAAACTTACACTTTACTTTAGTGATCAGGGTGTGTTACGACCGGTAGCTATTTTTTAGTATAAGTTTTAAAATTGATTTCCTTAAAATCTTTTTACTTAATCAGCCTTTCAAACGCCGGTTTTGCTTCCCCCTTTACATCAAACAAAAGCGGCGCATCCGACCTGCCTGGCACAGGGAAATCATTCTTCCAGCTAAAACGGTCAGTAATTCCCCAGAAAACAACATCCTTCAAAATGCCAGCCTTCGCCTCTTTCTTAAAGCACTCAAAAATCTGAGCGTAGCGTTCGGCCTGCTGCTCCAAAAGCTCTTTGGTATATTCCTTACGTGGTTCCGATTCGCGATCCGGCTGAAAATCCTTGTAAACCGAAACATCCATCTCGGTAACAATCACCTTCAAGCCCAGCGAACCAAAAAGCTCCATCGTCTTTTCAATCTCATTCACCGGTGGATTTTCCATATTGATGTGCATCTGTAATCCCACCGTATCAACTGGAACTCCGCGTGCCAGCATCCCCTTTACAAGGTCATACATCCCCTGACGTTTCTGCGGTATAGTCTCAAGATTGTAATCATTAATAACAAGACTCGAATTAGGAAAAGCTTCCTTGGCCCAGAAAAAAGCCTTATCGATATAATCCGGCCCCATAATATCAAACCACTTGGAATGATCTTCCAAATCGCGCAACACAAAGTTCTTGTCCGAAATACATTCGTTCACAACATCAACCGAACAGATATCCGCAGAATAACGCTTGCCAACCGTAAAAATATAATTCTTCAAGCGCTCTTCCAGCATTTCCTTTGTGGCCTTACTTTCATCAGAATACTCCATCTCATAACAGCCCGGCTTTTTAAAAATCCAGTTTGGACTCTGATTATGCCACACCAGCGTATGCCAGCGAATTGCCTGACCGTTAGCCTTTGCCATTTTTACAAACTTATCTGCCGAAGAAAAATCAAACGTATCCGGTGCAGTATAAATGCTGCCCATTTTTGTGTCGTTTTCGGCAACCACCAGATTAAAATGCTTAGCTAAAATATCACCATCCGGAAAGGGCCCCTTTGGCGGATCAGGAAACTTAAAGTCCGGCATCCCCGCAGGCTTCTTGAACTTCTTAAAATGTTCCCTCATCAGCTCCATTCTTTTGAGGAAACCTTCTTCATCATAAAACAGCCCGCTTACAGCCGCCCCAACTCTAAAATAATCCTTGTACTGCTCGTAAAGTATCTTTTCCATACTCTAATAATAGAAGAAATCCACAATTTATTATAGTAAGAACCTAGTCGAAATTAATATGAAAAAACTAACTTTCGAGAACCCAAGTTAGCTCCTCATATATTTCATTTAATAATATTGTTGATAAACATTCCATTTTTTCAATCAATGCCTGTTTATCTATTGTTGTTATCTGAGCACATAAAGCAACTGAATCTTTAGGTAATTTTGTAGATGCCTTTTCAAGGAAAACATTTCCTTTGTAATCAGCCAGTCTGCAATTGGTAGTTAATGGAATGACAATTGTTGTTTTTAACTCGCTCTCATTCAGTTCATTGTTTTGAACAACTATTCCCGGTCTTATAAATGCAGGCGCACTTCCTCTAGGCTCTTGAAAATCAATCCACCAAATCTCACCATTCATCATCTTTTAATAACTCCCTTATTGAAGCTAAACTGGCTTTTCTGATTTGTCTTAATTCATCACTATCCAGATATTTATTGTATTCTGCATCTGGTACTTGCTTTAATTTTTTGGGCTTTATAGGATTTTTTAAGGCAATGCTGGTTTGTTTTTCAATAATGGATGCAAGGCGAGACATTAAAGAAATCTGTTCGTGCAATTGCAACAAAGGTATAAGATTAATTAATTCGGTTAAAAGATTTTTTGTATTTCCTTGATTGTTGTTTACGCCATAAGAGATTTCAGGTTCTGCTACATACAACTCTTCTGAAGAATGGCTTTCATACGAAAAGGGATTATCCTCGTCTACTTTGAGATTCTTAAAAAAAATATCCGCTGAAACTTTATATAGTTCACATAGTTTTTTTATATTTTTTAGGGATGGCTCCGCAAGACCATTTTCATATTTATTATACATTTGTCTTGAAATATTAAGATATGAAGCAACAGCACTTTGCGAATAATTATTTTCATTTCTTAAAGAACGGAGGATATCTTTCATATTTTAAGTATAATCTATTATTGTTTATAAGTCAATTTATTATTTACACATTGTGTAAACTATATATTGACGTTCACAATTACGCAGAAGCCTTCGTTATCGTTCCCAGCTCAATCTGCGTCTTCAGCTCTCCTTCAGAATTGAAAACACAGCATACATGCTTGCCTTCTACAAACGCATACTTGCAGACAATTTGTTCTCCAGGTTTTACGGCCTGTTTGTAACATATTCGCAAAGATGAATAATCGTTAGCATTGTAAACTTCTTCTGGCAGAGCTTCCAGAGCATAATCAATATATATCAGATTATGAACATGATCGTTGTAATCAATGTCACTGCGGCGGATTGTGATGGGAACTTCGCGGGTAAAAGTTTCTGGAGATTCAAGATGAGGGAGCTTGGCTTCTCCAAAAACACATTTATCTTCTGTTTTGTACTGAGTTTCAAAAGAAGAATCAAATCTCTGCGGACGGTTTGTTTTTAAATCAAGAATAATCCAGCGCGAAATACAGCTTACAGCAAGCTCACCATCAGCATAGATTTCGTAATCCCTTATGCTAAACAGAATCTGCTTAATCGGCTGAGTCCAGGTTTTACAGGTAACCTTCTGCCCGATTTTTGGGAGGAAATTGATTTCACAGTACCAGTCGGTAAGTACCCAAGCCCTTCCGTTTTCAGTATCTGCAAGAATGTTGTCCTTAACAAGATCCGAATGTTTGCAGCTTGTAGTTTCAAAAAGTCTCAAAATAGAAGCTAACTGCATTGTGCCATTTTTGTTAAAATCCTCATAACGTGGCTGGAAATCATAATCTACAAACAATTTTTTCCTCCGCAAAGTGCAATTAAGTGTACTTAGATGAAATAATAATTAAACTATAAGGTATTTTAAATGACATTTCAATAGAAAAGTGTCATTATCAACATAATGCCAGCACATCATCACAAATAAAAAAATTATTTATTTAATGTTTTTTTCTGATGTAAAATCGCAAATCTCGTGGTACAATAGATTAATTAAAGGAAACGCTGCGCCACTGCTCACGTTTCTTAAACATAGGAGTAGTAAAAAAATGAAAATTAAATCAGTTTTTTCACACAGTTTCGAAAAATATGGAAAGGTTCTTACAGGTTATGATGTAACAGACCTTCTTAAAAAGCTTGATGAAACAACAAAAAAGCCAGACAATGCTGTTATTTATGAACCAGGCGATGCAGGACTTGAATCTCTGGCAATTGCAAAAGAGTTCAGCGATAACGCTTACGGTGGAATGCCAATTCAGGTTGGCTACTGCAATGGTAACAACACAAAACTCAATTGTCTTGAATGGCACCGTGGTTCAGAGCTTAACATTCCTTCTACAGATATCGTTCTTCTTCTTGCATCTCTCCAGAGCGTTAAAAAAGGCAAGCTCAATACAAACTCAGTTGAAGCTTTTTATGTTCCAAAGGGAACAATCGTTCAGGTTTACGAAACAACACTCCACTATGCTCCATGCAACGCAGTTACATCTAAAGGCGTTTCAAAAGAAGGATTCCGTGTTGTAATTGTTCTTCCAAAAGATACAAACACAGAAAAACCAAATATTGAAGCAAAGAATCTTGAAGATAAATTGCTTTGGGCTCGCAACAAGTGGCTCATCGCTCATCCAGATTCAAGCGAAGCAAAGGCAGGCGCTTTTGTTGGACTTGTTGGACAGAATATTGATATAGGATAATTTCCCATATTTTTTTAGACACTTTTTTCTATAAAATAAAGCCAGTTTAATTAGAACTGGCTTTATTTTATTGTCTTTGTCATTATTAATTAAACTTCCATATTGTTAATAAAACAATTATTGTTAATTACACTGTCATTGTCGGGCTTGACCCGACAATCTATTTCCAGGATACAAAAATGATTAAAAAAACTTACAAATTAAATCTGTTAAACTTCGTCCTTGCACTGCTTTGCATAGCTCCACTTACAATCACAGGCTGTGCAAACTTAAACTCCAAGAATAATAATGCCCCCTATACCCCGGCTGACACTCTTGATTATTCAACAATCAATCACAATCTGCCTGTAATTAAAATTATTTCCAAAACAGGAAAAAATGATTTTGTTGAAAAACCCAAATCTAAGGTAACACAAAATAATGGCTGGGGTTGGGGCTGGGGAGAACAAGCTCCGGAGCCTTATTACGAAAAATGCAAAATCACCCTTTATAAACAAGATGGCGAAATAGATTCCAAGGTAAATGAAGTTGACGGTCAAGTAAAGGTTCGAGGAAACTGGACAACAAGCTATGACAAAAAACCTTTGCGAATCAAGTTTGATGAAAAACAGAGTATGCTTGGTTTGAATAATGGAAAGGCATTTAAAAGCTGGGTTTTAACTGCTTCCTACAAGGACTGGTCTTTTTTACGCGATGCAACTGCCTTTTATATGAGCCAGCTGATTGCCCCAGATTATTACACCACTGACTATCAGTTAGTTGATGTTTACATAAATAACAAATATTGGGGCGTTTATCTTCTTGTAGAACAACAGCAAACAAATAAAAACCGAATCAATATTTCTGAACCAAAGGATAATTACACAGGTACAGATATTGGTTATTTGTTAGAGCTGGATAACTACAGCCAGTATGAGGATTATAAGTTTGATATAAATTATCTTCATCATCTTGACGACAAAAACAACGAAAGAATTGAAGTCCACAATCTTACAAAAGGCTACACAATCAAAAGCGACATTTACGATAATGCTCAGGTTGATTTTATTGGAAACTATATGAACAACCTATGGAAAATCTGTTACGAAGCTGTTTATGAAAAAAAGTTTTCCGAGTTTGATGAAAATTATACACCGGTAGAAATGCAGTTTGATGATAACACAAACCTTTCTGATGATGAAAAAATCCTTGCCTGCGTTTCAAAAATTATCGATGTAGATTCGTTAGTTAACACTTACATTCTGAACGAGGTTTGCTGCGATGCTGATATTTACTGGTCAAGCTTTTATATGGATTTAGATTTTGGCAAAAATACAAAACGTCTTACCTTTGAAGCTCCCTGGGATTTTGACTCTGCCCTTGGAAACAAAAGACATTGTGCAGATGCTCAGGGCTTGTTCGCCGGCGTAAGTGGATATGATGTAAACTATCAGAATAAGGGTTATGCAAATCCCTGGTTTATAATCTTTATCAACTGCGACTGGTTCCAGCAAAAAGTAAAAGCTAAATGGCAGCAGATTCATAATGATGATGTTTTAAGTAAGCTTACTGCCCAGATTGACGAGGTCAGCAACAAATACACAACAAACTTTGCCAATAACTACAAACGCTGGAACAACATCGGCAACAACGGCTCTATTGGAAATGAGTTAAACAATAAAGCCGCCGCCTGCAAAACCCAAAAAGAAGCTGCCGATTACCTTAAAGACTGGCTTACAAAACGTTTTGCGGCCCTGGATGGACTTTGGTTAAACTAAAAATAGCCACAGTAATTGACAAACAAGGCGAAAATAATCAAAATCTTCAATAATATTAAGTCTAAAAGGAAGTATTCAAATGAAAGAGTTTTCGCCTATCAAAGAAGGTAAAGTCAGAGAGATTTATGATGTTGGGGACAACCTTATTCTTGTTGCAACAGACAGAATCAGCTGTTTTGATGTTATTCTTAACAACATTGTAACAAAAAAAGGTACTGTTTTAACACAGATGTCTAAGTTCTGGTTTGATTACACCAAAGACATTATCAAAAATCACATGGTTTCGGTTGATGTAAACGATATGCCTGAGTTTTTCAGACAGGATAAGTTCAAGGGAAACAGTATGTTGTGTAAAAAGCTTAAAATGCTTCCTGTTGAATGTATTGTACGCGGTTACATCACAGGTTCAGGCTGGAAAAGCTACAAGCAGAATCAGACAGTTTGCGGAATCAAGCTTCCTGCAGGACTCCAGGAATCAGAAAAGCTCCCTGAACCAATCTACACTCCTTCTACAAAAGCCGAAATCGGCGACCACGATGAAAACATTTCTTTTGAACAGTCAATAGATTATCTTGAAAAACGCTTCCCTGGCAAAGGAAAAGAATACGCAACAAAGCTCCGCGACTACTCAATTGCTCTTTATAAAAAATGTGCCGAGTACGCACTTACAAAGGGCATAATTATTGCAGACACAAAGTTTGAGTTTGGTCTTGATGAAAATGGCGAAATTGTTGTTGGCGATGAAATGCTTACTCCAGATTCATCACGTTTCTGGCCAAAGGACCAGTACGAAATTGGCCACGCAGAACCATCTTACGACAAACAGTTTGCCCGCGACTGGCTCACTGCAAATCCTCATGACGACTGGACTCTTCCACAGGAAGTTGTAGACAAAACAATCGCCATCTATCTTGAAGGCTACGAAAAACTCACAGGAAAAAAACTCTAGGATAAAACAATGAAAGATACTTACGAAACACCTTTATCATCACGCTATGCTTCTGATTACATGCTCAAGCTTTTTTCTTCAGATACACGCTATCAGACCTGGCGAAAGCTTTGGGTTGCTCTTGCAAAAGCAGAAAGCGCACTTGGCCTGCCAGTTACAGAAGCCCAGGTAAAAGAGCTTTCAGAGCACATTACAGATATTGATTACGACGTAGTTGCTGCCCGAGAAAAAGAAGTGCGCCACGATGTTATGGCTCATGTTTACGCTTACGGAAAAGTTGCTCCATCGGCAGCAGGAATTATTCACCTTGGTGCAACTAGCTGCTACGTTACCGACAATGCAGACCTCATCATCTATCGCGACGGCTTGCGTTATCTCCGCGGTGAATTGCTTAAGGTTATTTCTAACCTCAGTGATTTTGCAGACAAATATAAATCGCTTCCAACCTTGGGCTACACTCACTATCAGCCGGCACAGCTTGTAACAGTTGGAAAACGCGCTACACTCTGGATGCAGGATTTCCTTTCTGACTTGGAAGAAATTGATTTTGCAATTGAAAACGTAAAGTTCCTTGGCTGCCGCGGTACAACAGGTACAGAAGCCAGCTTTATGGATTTGTTCGAAGGCGACCACAAAAAATGTGAAAAGCTTAACGAACTTATTGCTAAAGATTTTGATTTTGATAAGATTTTTGACGTTCAGGGACAGACTTATCCACGAAAGGTGGACAGCCGTATTTTGAATGCACTTTCATCAGTTGCACAGAGCTGTTACCGAATGGCTAACGATATCCGTCTTTTGCAGCACGACCGTCAGGTTGAAGAGCCTTTTGAAAAAAATCAGATTGGTTCTTCTGCAATGGCTTACAAACGAAATCCAATGCGTTCAGAAAGAATCTGTTCTCTGGCACGCTACCTTATGGCCGATGCCCTTAACGCTCCAATGACCGCTTGTACTCAGTGGCTTGAGCGCACTCTTGATGATTCTGCAAACCGCCGTATTTCTTTACCGGAAGGCTTCCTCTGCTGCGATGCAATTTTGCGTCTTGCTCAGAATGTAACCGACGGACTTCACGTAAACGAAAAGATTATTGAAAAAACCTGCCGCGAATACCTTCCTTTTATTGCAACCGAAAACCTTATGATGGAAGCAGTAAAACGTGGTGGTAACCGTCAGCAGTTGCACGAAATTATCCGCCGCTGTTCTATGGAAGCTACAGCAAAAATGAAGAACGGCGAAGAGTGTGATTTGCTTGCACGCCTTGCTCAGGAAAAAGAGTTTGGACTTACCGAAGCCGAAATGACAGAGCTTCTTAATCCATCGCTTTACATTGGAAGATGTCCTGAACAGGTAACCGCATTAGTAGAAAAAATTAAGCCATTACTCAAAGATGTAGCTAAAGAATCAGCCGAGATTAACTTGTAAAAACTGTCATTGTCGGGCTTGACCCGACAATCTTGTTTTAAAGGAGGTTCTTATATGCGAGAAAAAATTGTAGTTTTAGATTTTGGAAGCCAGTATGCTCACTTAATTGCAAAGCGTTTCAGAATGCTTGGTTATTATTCAGAAATCGCCCTTCCTTCTGCAGAGCTCGATACATTTGAAAATGCAAAAGGAATTGTTTTCAGCGGCGGACCAAGCTCCGTTTATGATGAAAAAACCCCTGATTTCAACAGCGAGATTCTAAACCTGGATATTCCTATTCTTGGACTCTGCTACGGTCACTACATTGTTCAGCTTGGTTACGGTGGAAAAGTCCAGAAGGCTCCGGTTGGCGAGTTTGGCTATGCTTCCCTTAATCTGAATCCAAAGGTTGAATCTCCGCTTTTCAAAGGAATTGAACCTGTTCAGCAGGTTTGGATGAGCCACCAGGATGGAGTCTTCCAGCTTGGCGAAGGCTTTGAAACAGTTGGTTCTACAAAAGACTGTCCTTATGCCGCAACCCAAAATCTTACAAAAAAACGGTTCAGTCTTCAGTTCCATTGCGAAGTAAAAGACACACCTTGCGGCAACCAGATTTTCCAGAACTTTGCAAACTTCTGCGGCATGGAAAAAAACTGGGATCAGGACACAGTTCTCCAGATAATTCTTGAACAAATAAAAGAGCAGGCCGGCAGCCGAAACGTTCTGCTTTTCTTAAGCGGCGGCGTTGATTCAACAATTGCTTTTGCACTTTTGAATAAGGCACTCGGTCAGGATAGAGTTCTTGGTCTTCATATTGATAACGGCTTTATGCGCAAGGATGAAAGCAAAAAGGTAGCCGAGGCTTACAGAATGTTTGGCTTCACTAACTTCATCACAGAGGATGCAAGCGAATCCTTCCTTAAAGCAATTGCCGGACTTACCGACCCACAGAAAAAACGAATGGCAGTTGGCGAAAACTTTATTAAGGTTCGCGACGAAGTTGTTGCAAAACAGCACCTTGATGAAAACAACTGGCTTTTAGCACAGGGAACCCTTTACCCTGATATTATTGAATCGGGTGGAACCAAGAACTCAAATACAATTAAAACTCACCACAACCGCGTAGAAGGAATCCAGAAGCTTATAGAAAAAGACCTGATTATTGAACCGATTAAAGATTTGTACAAGGATGAAGTACGCTCAATCGGTAAAAAGCTTGGCCTATCCGATGAGTTAGTTATGCGTCATCCTTTCCCGGGTCCTGGCTTAAGTATTAACGTTTTGTGCAACGACGGTAAAAACAACGGCGTTCCTTGTGATGATGATGCAGCCGAAATCAAAAATGCTCAGGCAGAACTCGATACCGTTAAGCTTGATATGTTCTGCGAAAACTGCCAGGCTAATCTTAAACGTTCTGTTTTGCCTGTTCGCTCGGTTGGTGTTCAGGGTGATTTTAGAACTTACCGTTTCCCGGCTCTTCTTACTTTTAAAGATGAAGGAAATGGATTTTATCACTTCCCGGGTAAACGCGAAAAAATCGAAGCGGCCGCAAGTGCAATCTTAAATGCTTCAAAATATATGAACAGAACCTGCATTAAGCTGTATCAAAATCCTGCGATTAAAGATGATGAAATGAAGATTCAGCAGGGCTACTGTGACAAACGCCGCCTTGATCAGCTGCGCGAAGTTGATAACATTGTTTTGACCGAGCTTCATAAATCGGGCTGGTACAATCAGATTTTCCAGCACCTTACAATTGATTTACCTTACGCCAGCTGCTACGACCACGCAAGCTTTGTTTTGCGCCCAGTTTGCTCCGAAGATGTAATGACTGCTCGCTTTGCAATGCTGCCAAAAGAGCTGCTTGAAACAATTGTACATAAAATTGCCGAGCTCCCCTTTGTAGATGCATTGTACTTTGATGCTACAAACAAGCCGCCAGCTACCTTTGGTTGGGAGTAAACTTTTGATTATTCTTTGCTGAAAAGTAGATAGAAGTATGCTTGACAATTCGATGGAATGTGTTATATTAAAAGACAAGGAGCACCCGCGACAAGCGTCTTGCCCCACTAATTAGTGTTTTCCGTCTATACAGACGAAGCCCACACTGTGTGCGAGACAGGGTGGGCTATTTTTTTACTCGTTTTCCTTATATTTGTCTAGTTTGCAATCAGTATTCTAAACCGAGATTTTCTTTTTTTATCTATTTCCCAAAATTTTCTATAAACTCTATAAGAAGTTTTTCTTTCTCAGGGGTGATTTCTTCACATTTTTTTATGATTTCGGAATGCTTTCTATATAATCTAAGTTGATTTTGTTCTTCTTCGTGATTTTTTGTTGAGTTTTTTGTGCTAATTCCATTTACCAGATATTCTACTGAAACACCTAAAACCTCAGCAATTTTTACAGCGGTATCGGCTGATGGAGTGCTACCAAGTTTTATACCTTTTCCAATATTTGCAAGACTAAAACCACATTTTCGTGATAAATACGCTCTATTTTTTCCTAAATAATCCAATTCTTCATCAACTCGTTTCCAGAAATCACTCATAATATAAGTTTCTAGAAAATTGTTTACTTTTTCTTTTAAATGTTAACCAACGGAAAGTTTTTATGTTATACTAAACTAATGGCAACTTACTAAGCAAAGGTTGTTAATTTTCTACTTAAGAAGAATAAAGATATGTCAAAAAATACAAGTTTAGGAAACGCAAGAAATAATAAAGAAGATGAATTTTATACTCAGCTTTCTGATATTGAAAAAGAATTATCGCATTACAAAGAACACTTTAAGGGTAAAACAGTTTTATGTAATTGTGATGATCCACGAATCTCTAATTTCTTTAATTACTTTGCGTTAAAATTTGAAGAACTTGGCTTAAAAAGACTGATTACTACCTGTTACAAAAATCAAGACGTAGATTTATTCTCTCAAAATGATTGTGAAAAAGCAATTTGGCTTGATTATTATGGGAATCCTAATGACCCTACAAATACTGATTTTTCCACAGTACAAATTAAAGAACTTAAAGGCGATGGTGATTTTAGAAGCCAGGAATGTATTGAACTTTTAAAACAAGCCGATATAGTCGTGACAAATCCACCATTCAGTTTATTTAGAGAATATGTGGATGTTCTGATGAAATATGAGAAAAAATTCCTGATTATTGGTAGTCAGAATAATATTACTTACAAAGAGATTTTTAAGCTATTCAAAGAAAATAAAATCTGGCTTGGATACAAAGCAGGAGATATGGCTTTTAAGGTCCCTGATTATTATACTCCACGTGAAACCCGATATTGGCAAGACGAAACAGGACAAAAATGGAGAAGCATGGGGAATATCTGCTGGTATACAAATCTTGATATTGCAAAACGCCATGAAGATTTGATTTTATATAAACACTATTCTCCAGAAGAATATCTAAAATATGATAATTATGATGCAATTAATGTAGGAAAGGTTTCTGATATTCCATTAGATTATGAAGGAGCAATCGGAGTTCCAATTACTTTTTTAGATAAATATAATCCAGATCAATTTGAAATACTAAATGCGAATGATTATAGAAGAACTGAAAAAGTTCCTATCAAAGCACATGGGTTAGTAAAAGATAAAGAAAGTTCTATAAATGGTAAACCTGTATATGTTCGTATTTTAATTAAGCGCAAACAATAAATGCCTGCTTGCGAGCTTACACAGGCTAGGGATTGTAGGGGCGCCGAAGGCGTTCCGAAGTGATGGGATTGTCGGGTCAAGCCCGACAATGACAGAACTGAGGAATGAAGCGATAGCGAAACCCCGAAAAGCCCGACCCTTCAAAATAGAAAATGCGTTAAAAAAAGTTGCGAAAACTTGGAGCAACTTTTTAGCATTTACCATTTTGATGGGGAGCCCAAAAACAAAAGGAAAATATTATGAAAATTACTTTACACACAATTAAGATTCGAGAACTTGTAAATGGATATCAGGATAATGATGAAGACGGTGTTATTGGTTTTGGTGGAAAACTTGATATTCGTCCTCCGTATCAGAGGGAGTTTTGTTATAAGGATAATCAGCAGCAAGCAGTTATGGATACCGTTACCAACGGATTTCCATTAAATACAATGTATTGGGCTGTTAGGGAAGATGGTCGTTATGAAGTGTTGGATGGTCAACAAAGAACTATTTCAATTTGTAGATATGTGAACGGAACTTATTCTCATAATATGCGTTTCTTTACAAACTTGCAGCCAGATGAAAAAGAACAAATATTAAATTATGATTTGCAGATTTATTTTTGTGAAGGAACAGACAGTGAAAAATTAAGCTGGTTTAAAACTATAAACATTGCGGGTGAAAAACTTACAGACCAGGAAATCAGGAATGCGGTTTATGCGGGTTCGTGGACAGCTGAAGCAAAAAAGATTTTTTCCAAATCAAATTGTGCTGCTAAGCTTTTAGGCGATAAATATGTAAATGGAAACCCAATTCGTCAGGATTTTCTTGAAACCGTTTTGGGCTGGTTTGTCGGGAAAGATGATAAGTTAATTTGTACTTATATGGGAAAGCACCAGAATGATTCCAACGCCAATGAACTTTGGGTTTATTTTCAATTTGTCATTGCCTGGGTAAAGGCTTTGTTTCCAAACTATAGAAAAGATATGAAAGGTATTGATTGGGGAACTTTATATAATCAGTATCACGATAATGAGTATGATCCAGATAAATTGGAAAAAGAACTTCTATCTTTGATTGATAATGATGAGGTTACAAACCATAAAGGTATTTATTACTATCTGTTTGATAGAAAAGAAAGTCATTTAAATCTTAGAGAGTTTGATGACAAAATGAAACGAAAAAAATATGAAGAACAGAAAGGTATATGTCCGCTATGTGGCGAACATTTTGATTTTACCGAAATGGAAGGTGACCATATTATTCCTTGGAGTCGAGGCGGAAAAACTATTTATGAAAACTTACAGATGTTGTGCAGAGTCTGTAATAATACAAAGAGAAATAAATAATTATATTAAGCTAAATCTATTTAAAACAAACATCTACTTCGAAAGGGCCATATTGAGTGGAAAATGGAATGGCAATTACGGGGTAGGTTTTTGGCCACGAAATGCTGTGGTTTGGACCGGAAATTGTTAATGGTGGAGAAATATCCAGATCTTTATCTTTTATTTTGGAAATTGCATTACCAGAAATTGTATTGGTAAACTCGCTTACAAGGTCACAGGCCATGTCATCAGCTTCTTCAGGTTTACAATAGATACCGGAACGTTCAAGCATCTTTTTTGAAAGATTTTTGTGCAGTCGGAATGCAACAACACCTTTGCACTCACCTGTAATTCCCAGAAGGCCGGAAACTTCCCACTGGTGTCCAATCTTAATATCCATGAGATATGGTTCATTATGAGTACATTCTATTCCGAACATGTGATTAAATACGTCCATTCCTGCTGTTAAAAAAGCATTGATTACATTAACATCCATACTGTTAACTATAGCAGATAATTCAAATGTCGCAAGTGTTTAAGTGAAAAAAATTGCAAAAAAAGTTTATAAAAATAATTCGGTAAGAAATACTATTCCGCAGCAAATGCAGGCAACCGGGAAAAGTCCAAGCCCAAAATAAGAAACTATAATTCCTACAACAAGTGCAATAATTCCCGCAATTGGAGATTGAGTCGCTTCAATAATTGCAGGGAACGTCATTACTGCAAGCGTAACATAAGGCACGTAATACAGGAAGGATTTTATAAAACGGTTGTTAATTGGTTTGCGAATAAGTGTAAGCGGAAGAACCCTGATTAAGTAAGAGACTATTGCGGCCGTGAAGATGTAAATATATGCGTTACCTGTCATCTTTCGTCTCCTCAACCGGTTTAATAATTGCGATGATTGCAGAAATAACAACTGTAAGAATTATTGTTCTTGTTCCACCAGAAAGCTCGCGAACATAAGGAATTATTCCGCAAATATAGCTAGAAACAAAACTTACAGCTACCGCAATTGCAATTACGAGGTTCTTTTTTGCAGGTGGGATGATTATTGCAATAAACATTCCGTACAAAGCCACCGAAAGTGCACTTACAACACGGGCTGGCAAAATGTTTCCTGCAATTATTCCAAGCGAAGTGCCCAAACTCCAGAGCGGTACAGAAATCAAAATGGCCCCGTAATTGTATAAAGGATTTACATAACCTTCCCGTGTACGCGCAATTGAAATACCAAAAATCTCATCTGTAACACCAAAGCCAACAAGCAGCCTGTGAATAAACTTTGTATTCGGATCAAAATGCTGGCTCAAGGCACAGCTCATTAAAAAATAACGTGCATTTACAACAAGAGTGATGATGGCAACCTCTACATAAGTCGCCCGCTCAATTATAGAATTGAACAGGGCATTTTCACCGGCAGAGGCAACATTAAAAAAGCTTGCTACAAACCCCTGAAAAGCTGTGAGTCCTGCCTTTTGTGCAACAATCCCAAGCGAAAACGCTACTGCAAAATATCCCAAACCAATTGGAACACCGTCGCGTAATCCCTGCCAAAAAACACTATTTTTTTTCATATTCCGTAGCCTGTTATATTTTGTAGCCTATTGTTTTCAGCAGGGCTGCTGCATTCTTATAAAGCACTTTTTCACGGTCTTCTGCATTCAGTTCCAGCTGATTGAACCGCTCAAGCTCGTCTTCATGGTCCCACATTGGGAAGTCAGAACCGAACAAAAAGTTATCTATACCATGCGCCTGCATCATTTTTTTAGCTGTTTCAACCGGGAGCTTCCACAGTGTACTGGAGGTATCGAAATAAACCTTTTGCCCAACCAGATACTCCATTGAACCTTCCCATTCAGTATATCCACCAAAATGCGCTGCAATCATTATAAGATTCGGGTGTTTATTCAGCACGTTTCTGATTCTTTTTGGACCGGAAAAATCGTAACGGCAATCTCCTGCATGAACAAGAACAGGAAGCTTAAGCTCCGCCATCACCTCATAAACATCATCCATTTTTGGAGTATCAATCTGGAACTTTTGGAAATCCGGATGAAGCTTTATTCCGTACAATCCTGCAGAACGAATCCTTTTAAGCTCCTGCTCAAAATTATTGTAGTCCGGATGCATTGTTCCAAAACCTACAAACTCAGGATGTTCTTCTACGGCAGCCAGAATAAAATTGTTTATTGATTCAACCTGCATTGGTTTTGTTGCTGTTGAATGAACAATATATTTTTCTACACCAATCTTACTGCCACTTGCAAGAAGTTCTTCCATGTGGCCCCAATAAGCCATTGGCGCATTATAAAAGTCGCTGATTGCCTTTGTAGCTTTTTCTGCAATTTTGTCCGGATAAATATGAGCGTGAAAATCTATAATCATTGTTTTTTCCTTAAAAGATTCCTAATTATAGAAAAAAAACAACTTTAGTGCAAATAAATGTTTTCAGAATAGTTTAAGAAAAGATTGCCGCATCAAGTGCGGCAATGACATTTTTGTGGTTAGGCAATGACATTAAATACTACAACACATTTCCTATCTGGGCATTGTAGATTGAGTACAGAACATTGTTTTCACCAACAGCAATCTTTTGTCCGCAGAAGGCAAACTTTCCGCCAATAGAGCGGGCCTCGTTTGCAGCCCATTTAACAGCCTGGTAGGTTGCCAGAATAGGATGATGATAAACCTTTGTCTGTGCTTCGGTTTTAACTGCAATATCAATATCATCAGAAAGAGAAATCTCTGTCATGCGTTCATCATTTCCGCCGGTTCCAATAATAATGTTTCCGTAATGAACACCAATTCCAATCTTAATTGGAGGAATACCCTTTTCTGCCAGATCCTTCTGCAGCTCAATCATCTGCTCCTGCATCTCTATTGCACAATTCAACGCCGCCTCTGCACTATCCGGGAAAATAGCAATCAATCCATCGCCCAGGAACTTTTCTATAATTCCGTTGTATTTGCGGATAAGAGGAGCAACACGGCTCAAATACGTATTGAGCATATCGAAAACCTGCTTTGGTGTAAGCTTTTCGGAAGTAGAAGTAAAATTACGGATATCTGCAGAAAGAATAGCCGCCTTAGAAACCTTATATTCACCAAGGGTAACTTCTGTAATATCTTTTTTACTCAAAAGCTCAAGGAACTCCTGCGGTACAAAACGATAGTAAGCCTTGTTCGTTTCTATAAGGTTATTATTCAGCTCGATTACCTTTTCGTAATTGCGGTTCTGAATATAAGCAAGCAAAACAATATGACACAAAGCAAAAATAACTAAGGACGGAGTTAAAAAATCCCAACCTTTTAATAAAGGAATATTTTCTCTAAAGAAAATATCGCTTGTAGCACCAAGAGCAACAATTGCTAGAGAAACAAGGGAAATACCAATTTCAAAAGTACGCTTTTTAATAAAGCTGATGATGAACATAAGGGCATCCCAGAAAATAACAATAAACATATAAATCTGCATAACCGGAACAAGTCTGTTAGAAATACCGATTGGGCAGGCAAAATCAAGAACTAACAAAACTAAACCAGGAGCCGCAATAATTTTTGCAGGTATCCACTTAAAAACAGTTTTATTCAGAGAATCAATATAAAGAGTTGTAAAAGTTGGAATAAGGAATACCGCAATAAACTCAATCTTAAACATTATTGCAAGCGGAATGCCCGGGAAAAGATATTTAATCAAAGGGAAGGTTGAAAAATCAATTCTAGTCATTATTGAAAGTACAAGGAATGCAAGATAAAGAGAGGATTTTTCTTTTTTAAGCAAAAATGTAAGGAAACAGTAAATTGCAATTATGATTAAAATACCGGAAAAAATACTGTAAGTACAAATATCTTTTATGTGCTGGGCTTCATAGGAGTTTTCTTCATACAGAGTAATTGCTCCGCGCAATCCGCCTTTACGGTAATAGCTGTTGGAAATACAGAAGGTAAGTACAATTTCGCCATTTTTATCGGAAGTAAAGGTTGCTGCTTCAAACATCTGGTCTGATTCAGTTTTTGTCCAGTCTACAGAAGGTGTTCCAGATTCATAAATCATGCTTGGTCCTGCGTAGATTTTAAATGCAGTGTAAGCAAGCTTATAGATTGGGAAAGTATATCTTGTATTCGGGTAAAGATTTGTGATTTTTAAGCGGTAAGTTCCAGAGCCTAAACCCGTTTTTGTTACGTTGTTTGCTTCTTCCGAAAGAGGATATTTATTCCAGTTTGAAGGAATGTATACTCTGGCATCCGGCTTTGTAGTTTTATCATAAGGAAGCACAAACTTTCCCCAGAAAAAATCGGCATAGGTGCGTACCTGTACAAAAGAGTTTTCCAGAATTGCAGGATCTTCAACCTCAAAGGTTGGAACATCTTCCGGGTTTTCATAGTCCAGTGCAAATACATTTATACAGCTGAAACATGCAGATAATAAGGCAGCTAAAAATATTTTTTTCATAATGACTGCTCCTTTACTTCGAAAAGCTGCAAAGGTTTTTCCTTACCCTTAACGTATATAGCTTCCAGTTCGTTAAGCTGAATGTGAATGGATTGTTCTTCCAGGCTTTCCTTTGAGCCCAAAATCAGCTTTTCTAAAGATTGTGAAACAATTATATTTTTGTTCAATTTTTCACATACAGATTCAATTCGGGCAGAAGTGTTTACTGTGTCCGAAATTACAGTGTCATCAAGGCGATTTTCTTCACCAATTGTACCAATAATCATTTTTCCGTAATGAATGCCGGTATAAGCTGTTACGCTGTGATTTTTAAACACTTCGGTACCACTTAAGCGCTTTGTGCAGGCTTCAATTTCAAGTGCCGTAACAACTGCATCCAGCTCGGAAAGCGGGAAAAGTGCCATAAATCCGCCGCTAAGAAACTTGCTTACAAAACCGTTATGGTTTTTGATGATGGTGGAAATCTGCTTAAGGTATTCGTTGAAAACCAAAAAGTGTTCATCCAGCGAATCTTCATCATCATCACATTCAATATGAACCTTAGAGAACATAATTGCCATTTCTATATTCTAATAGTCGCCAAGCTT
>JAEEGK010003143.1_pt1 | contig 41325 bp, 35 predicted proteins | sample 8958771 | NCBI WGS metagenome assembly JAEEGK01 (sample SAMN16246547, study PRJNA631951) | gut metagenome | biome: gut microbiome; feature: rumen; material: SC-attached | host: Bos | place: Iran: Karaj | collected 2018-10
CGAGGCAGGCGATCTTGAGGCCCTGCCGTTTCTCGATGACCTCGATGTAGGTCGATGCCTCCGCGAGGGACTCGTGGGTGCCGGTGTCCAGCCAGGCGAAGCCGCGGCCGAGCGTCTGCACGAGCAGTTCGCCGTCGGCCAGGAAGGCCTGGTTGACAGAGGTGATCTCCAGTTCGCCGCGGGCGGAAGGCTTCACGGCGGCGGCGACATCGACCACCTTGTTGGGGTAGAAATACAGGCCCGTCACGGCATAGTTGGACTTGGGCTGGGCGGGCTTCTCCTCGATGGAGATGCACTTCCCTTCCGCATCGAATTCCGCGACGCCGTAGCGCTCCGGATCGGACACCCAGTAGCCGAAGACGGTCGCCAGTCCGCGGTCCGCATCGGCCACCGCCTGCTTGAGCTGCGCCTCGAACCCGGCGCCATGGAAGATATTGTCACCCAGCACCATACAGGCCGTGTCGTCCCCGATGAACTCCCGGCCGATGATGAAGGCCTGGGCGAGGCCGTCCGGCGACGGCTGCTCGGCATACGAGAACTTCACCCCGAAGTCCGACCCGTCACCGAGCAACCGCTCGAAGCCCGGCAAATCATGGGGCGTGGAGATAATGAGAATCTCCCGGATGCCCGCCAGCATGAGCACGGACACCGGATAGTAGATCATCGGCTTGTCATAGATGGGCAGGAGCTGCTTGGACACGCCTTTCGTGATGGGATAGAGCCGGGTGCCGCTGCCGCCGGCGAGGACGATTCCTTTCATAATGCGTGGTTTGGACAACAAATATATGAAAAAATGCTAACTTTGCCTTACAAAGCACCCGCTTTTATGTTGAGCATCATCAAGACCGCCACCAAGGAAACCTTGTTCTACAAGTTGCCCACGCTTGTGGGAGACATCCTCCTCCAGGTGGGGGTCCTCTCGTTCCTCTTATACGGGACGAGCATGGTGCGCGAAAAAAACCTGCCCTTGTATGAGCAGACCGGTTCCTGGTTCCTGCTGGTCATCAGCTGCCTACTCACAGCCTGGCTGGTGGGGGTCAAAGTGAACGAACGTGGCCGCGGCGTCGTGAACATCGCCAACCGCGCCCTCCTGAATGCGGCTGTGACCTTCATCCTATACAACGGGCTGATGGCCATCATCTACGAGCTGGTCCTCCAGGGAAAGCTCCTCCTTCTCCAAGCGGTTCTGACGGGCTTCCTCTATGTGATCTGGCACCTGTTGATGAGGCAGATCATCGCCCGCATCCGTCGGCGGGGCGCCAATACGTACCCCGTCGTCCTCGTGGGCACGGAGCCCAATATGCTGTCGGCCTTCCGGGCGATGACCGAGTCGGACGACACCGGTTACAAGGTCCTCGGCTTCTTCACAGCGGCGCCCGGTGACGTTCCCGCGAACGTCCCCGACCTCGGCGTACCGGACGAGGCCATCGCCTACATAGAACAAAACCACGATTCCATCAAGGAAGTGCTCTGCTCGCTGAATCCTGCCACGGAAACGGCGTTCGTGCAGAAGCTGGTCGCCACCTGCGAGAACCACATGGTCCGCTTCAAGTACGTCCCGGGCATGGAAGGCTACCCCAGGCGCAAGATGACAATCTCCCAGCTGGGCAGTGTCAATGTCATCAGCCTCCACGACGAGCCGCTGAACACGCCGCTCGCGAAGTTCGTCAAGCGGAGCGCCGACATCTTCTTCTCCGGCTTGTTCCTCGTCACGCTTTTCCCGCTGGTCTGGCTCTTCTGCGCCATCGGCATCAAGCTCTCCTCCCCCGGCCCGGTCTTCTTCAAGCAGAAGCGCACCGGCTACGAGGGCAAGGAGTTCTGGTGCTACAAGTTCCGGTCGATGCACCAGAGCGCCGACGCGGACACCAAGCAGGCCGTCAAGGGCGATTCCCGCGTGTTCCCGTTCGGGGAATTCCTCCGGAAGAGCTCCCTAGACGAGCTCCCGCAGTTCATCAACGTATTAAGGGGGGACATGTCCATCATCGGCCCCCGCCCCCATATGATCCACCACACGGACATCTACTCCGAGCTCATCGGCGACTACATGATCCGCCACCTGGCGAAACCCGGCATCACCGGCTGGGCGCAGGTGAACGGCTGCCGCGGCGAGACGAAGGAACTCTCGGAAATGAAAGACCGCGTGGAGAAGGACATCTGGTACATCGAACACTGGTCGGTGGAACTGGATGTCTCCATCTTCCTCCAGACCGTCTGGCAGATTCTGCGGCACCAGGACGAGAAAGCGTATTGAGCCGTGAAAATCAAGGATTTACAATTGACACGCTCCCGCGCTGACATGGCGTCCTGGCCCGAGGGGAAATTTCTCGTCGACACCGTCAACGCGCATTCCTTCGTCGTCGCGCAGCGCGATGCCGTCTTCGCCGACGCGCTTGTGAATGCCGACGCGCTCATTCCGGACGGCATCTCCATCGTCAAGGCTTGCAGATGGCTCAGGACGCAGAACGCGCCGGACGAAAAGATCGCCGGCGCGGACTTGTTCGCGTATGAGATGGGAAAACTGGAAGAGAGGGGCGGAACCTGCTTCTTCCTCGGGAGCAGCCCCGCAACCTTGGCTCTGATTGAGAAAAAGGCGGCGGAAACCTATCCGCACATCCGGATCAAGACCTTTTCTCCGCCCTTCAAACCGGAATTTTCGGCCGAAGAAAGCCGGGCGATGATCGAGGCCGTCAACGCGGCGGATCCGGACCTCCTCTGGGTCGGCATGACCGCCCCCAAGCAGGAGAAATGGCTCCATGCCCACTGGAGGGAGCTGTACATCCACTGCCATGCGGGCGCCATTGGCGCCGTCTTCGATTTCTTCGCAGGCACGGTGGAACGCGCCCCTCAGAAATGGATCGACCTGGGACTGGAGTGGTTCTACCGGCTGATCAAAGAACCGCGCCGCACATGGCGGCGCTATCTCGTCAACAATCCGAAGTTCCTCTGGCTGGTGCTCAAGGAGAAGCTAGCCAAATAGTTCCTGCTCTACGATATAACACAGGATATGCCCAATCAGCGTCTGGCACTCCTGGATGCGGGGTGTCTCCGTGGAGGGAACATGGATCACATAGTCGTAATCGTCCATCGGGCAAGGGTTTGCGCCCACGATGGCGACGGAGGTGATTCCCTTGTCACGGCAGGCCTGCAGCGCATTCACGAGGTTGGGCGACTTCCCCGACGTGGAGATGCCGATAAAGACATCCCCCGCGCTTCCCTGCGCCTCCACCTGGCGGGCGAAAAGCCGGTCGAAACCGTAGTCGTTGCCAACCGCAGTGATGATGGACGTGTCCGTCGACAGCGACAGCGCCGCCAGCCCAGGCCGGTCGAAGCTGAACTTGTTCACGAGTTCCCCGGCCATATGTTGCGCATCGGCCGCACTCCCGCCGTTCCCGGCCCACAGCGTCTTGTGGCCCGCCTTGTAGGCTTCCACCACCACTTTTGCGATGGCGGCGATTTTCGCCATCAGCGCTTCATCGTCGAGCAGCATCTGCTTGACGCGGATGGATTCGGCAATGATGGATTTTGCAATATCTATCTGATTCATAACACTTTGAGTTTTTCAATCAATGCTCGGATGCATGTCTCGAACCGGTAAGGCAGCCGATTCTCACGAAGGGTCAGGGGACGTCCGGACGGGATTTCGTCCAGCAGTCTCCCGATGCGGTCCGTCAGGGCCGGAATGTCCGTCGGCGGAACCCGATAACCGTTCTCCCTTTCCCGGACCAAGTCGGCCGAACCGGCCTTCTCGGACACGACGACTTTCGCTCCCGCCATCAGGGCTTCTCCCGTCACGGCGCCGTATGCCTCCTGCGTACTGGGGAGGACCGCTATGTCGATCAAGTTGTACCAGGCCAGGAGGTCGTCGCCGGCAAGCATCCCGGGGAACAAGGCCTCCGGGGCCATCGCTTCCAGCGCGGTCCGATGCGGCCCGTCACCAATGAGCACCAGTTGCGCCCGGTGTTTCAAGGGCTCGAAAGCGCGGATGAGCGAGGGTATGTTCTTCAGGCCGACAAAACGGCCCACGAAGGCCACGACGGGTTTGTCCCCGGGCCTCAACTGCGCCGAAAGCGGCAACACGCGCGCAAGTTCCGGACGTATGCGCCGCTCGTCGGCGATGATGGGCATGAAAAGGCCTTTCCCAAAGCGGTCCCGATACCAGCCTGCCACATCCGGACTGTGCAGGATGATCTCATCCAGCCGGCGCGGAACAAAGTGCCGGGCCAGCCGGTGCTTCCATCCGAAATCGTTGCCTCGGATCATATCCAGACTGTCGTCACAGGTGGTGACGACCTTGTATCCGTACTTCTTCCTCAGGCGCAAGCATAGGATCGCAGCCGCGGAAAACTCCGGGGCGATCACCAGTCCGGGCCGGAACGCCGTCAACAAGTTCGGCAGCGAACCCAGGTTCCATCGGTGCGCCGGAATGTCCGGGACACCGTCCCGCACATCCTGGAAACAGATCTCACATTCCATCTCCCGATACAGGGAACGGTAGAAATCCATCCGGTAGGGTGCCGGGAGATTGGACAGGTACAGATTACGCATCGACACTCCGATTCAAGATCTCGACGATGTTCCGTTCAAAGCATTCCAGCGTATAAGACGACTGGTATCGATGCTTGCCGCTCTCCCCCATCCGGGTTCTGAGGAGGGGATCCGCAAGCAGACTTCCAAGCGTATCGGCCAGGGCGGAAGGGTCCTTCTTGCGACAGATGACACCGTCCTCTCCGTCCCGAACCATTTCCGGAATGGCCCCCTCGTCCGTCGTGACGACGGGAAGACCGGCCCCCATCGCCTCCAGGACGACCAGCGGAAAGCATTCGTCCGGATAGTGGCTCGGGAAAGCGAACAAATCCGCTTCGGAAAATGCCTTCCATTTCTCTTCCCCATAGCGCGGGCCTTCGTACGTGACGAAGTCTTCCAGCCCCTTCGCCCGGATCTCGGCGGCCAGGCTGTCTCCGGGGTAGTCCGCGGACAGGGCGCCCACCAGACGGCAACGGAACATCGTCCCTCGATCCTTCAGGATGCGACAAGCCTCGATCAGCTCGGAAACGCCTTTGGACCGGATCATGTTCGAAAGGAACAGAATCCTGGGCACGGGGGCGGACCGATGCGCCACATCCGGCACGGAAACGCCGTTGGCACAAAATGATACACGATCCATCGGCACATATTTCCGGATGTCGGCATACAGACGCTCGGAGAGCAGGATGACAGATGCGTCCCGGAACAGCACCCGGTAGAGCCAGTCGTCGAAAAAGCGATCCTGACGGGATGCAACCCCCTTATTGTGGAAATGCAGAACGACCTTGCATCCTTTCCGCCGCACCAGGCGGGCGACCAGGGCGTCTTTGAGCAAACCCGGCATTTTGGACGAGGGTGTCATATAGACCAGATTCGGCCTCCACGCCCGAATCGTACGCCGCACTTCTGCCAGAAGATGGGACACGGACCGGACTTTTCCAAAGGAGAAGCGACCTACCTGCTCCAATGACTCGGAAGCGGACAGGTTCACATACCGTGCATCGAACGTCCCATTCACCAGGGCGCTTTCCTTCAGGAAGGATCCTACGAGGGCCGCCCCATGCACGGGCGGGGGCAGGTGAAGGATGAACAGGATGCGCGGTTTAGCGCTGTTCGAAGCGGATTTTTCCATCGGTTCTGTTCTTTCCCAGTCGGTTTCCGACATTGACCTTCCGGATATGGCTATCCGACCGGGTTTCGACGGACAGGGCGCGCCTGAGGTCGATGCAGTAGGAGTTGGCGATGCGGAGGACCGTATTCCCTTCGATGACCGTATTGACCGTTCCGTCATCGCAGAAGATGCCCCGGTTGTCGCAGGGGCCGGAAATGTCCGTGACGACATTGTCCCGAATCACCAGAGAGGCGTTTTGGGTCCATACGTAGATAGCGCCCGTATCCATCAGGAGATTCATCGGCGCATCCTTCCGGTAAGCGTCCGTCTGCGTGATGGTATTGGCGATGACCGCTCCTGAGGAGGGCTGTTCCATTTTCTCCGAGAAATGCATACCCACGCCGACAGCGCAGCATCCGTAATCCGTGAAGCGGTTCCTTTGGACGAGATAGTCCGTTCCCGAACAGCGGACGCAGGGATTGAATTCCCCGTACGTGCCCATCCGCTCGAAAACATTGTCCTCCACCACCGTCCGGGCCGAGTGATTGTACGAGAGCACGCCGATACGGCCGCAGTCTTCAAAGCGGCATTCTTTCACCGTAACCCCGTCGGAATAAGCGATTCTGACGACATCCGTCCGGATGGAGCGGAAGGTGCAATGGGAGACTTCCGCACCCTCGAAGCGGCCCATATAAAAGCGGATCAGGCAGTCCTTGGCATATTCGCCGCGGTCATCCGCGTTTGTTTCGAAGGTAAGGCCGGAGAGGGATACCCGGCGGAAAGTGCAGTCCGTCACCTTGAAAAAGGCGGTTGAAACGGGTTCTGTCGCCTCCTGCACCCGCATCAGACGGAAGCGGGGCAGCTTATGGCCAAAGGAGAAATCGCCGTTGACATTGTAAACCAAACCGTTGCGGGCAAGCTGGTCGCAGGTGAAGTAGACATATCCTTTCCTGATCTCTGTCACGGGACAGGTGAAAAGCCGGTACCAGGCCGTGACCTGGATATACAGTTTGCCGGGCCCGGCGAGTCGTTTGCCGGTCTTGATCCGGCAAAGCTTCCTGTCGGCGTCAACCACTTCCACCAGCCGGGAGGCGCGGTAAAAAGGCGAGGTTTTCACCTCGGGCGCAGAACCCGCCAGGACGGAGCCATCCCCTTCGATCCTCAATTCCGTCTCCGGGCAGTCGAACTCGGAAAGGTTCAAGTGGTCATCCCGAAACCGGTATGTCCCGGGCTCGATCCGGACAGTCAACACGGACGGTTTGGCAGACAGGGCTTCCCGGACTGTCGTGTTCAACCCGTCAAACTCCGCCTGCGTGGAGACATGGACCGTCTTCACAGGGGCGGAAACCGCCAGAAACTGCAGCAGAAGGAGTTTCAGGACAATCATTCGAATTCCCGGCAATCTTTTTCCAGTTGGGCCACCAGGGCGGCATAGGTGTAGCGCTTCCGGCATGCCTCTACACGGGCGCAAAACGACGGAGCCTCGCGAATCATACGTTCCAACGCGCCGGCGATTTCATCGACGGAGCCTGTCTCGAGGAACAGGCCCAGACCGTCTTCCTTGTAATGGGACACATTTCCGGAATCCTTCACGATGACGGGCGTTCCGCAGACGATGGCATCCTCCACCAGCGTGGTGTGGAAGAGTGGCCAGACGGCGACATCGGCCGCCGACAGGATGGAAAGCGTCTTTTCCCGGTCGCACCAGCCGAGGACACGGACTCCTTCCGGCAGGGGGAAAGACTCCTCCATGGATCCGAAGAGCAGGAGCTCCAGTCCGGGATGCGAGGGACGCAGCCGCTCCCAAGCCTGCACCAGACGGTCCGTCCCCTTCTCCGGCCCCATACGACCGCCGGATACGACCAGGAAAGCGTCTTCCGGGATACCGAAGGACCGACGGGCCGACGCGGCATCGACGGAAAGGCCGCGGTCATCACCGGCCAGGGGCAGCAACCGTACTTTGTCGGCGGGAACGCCGTATTCGGAGACCAGATAGTCGCATCGCAGGGGCGTGACGCCATAGAACAGGTCCACCTGCCTGCCCGCCGTACGGACCAGCATACGGAGGAGGAAACGGCCGTACAACGCGCGCCAGAGACGATGGCGGGATGCGTTGAACGGATCCGCATGACTGTCGGCCAGCAGGACGCACCGCGGATGCCTGTGGGCATAGCGGCAAGCCACCCACAGCGTGGGAAGGTGAAGGCCGTGGTGGAAGATCAGGTCCGGTTCCTCCTCGCGCAGGACGCGTCCAAGTCCGGAACAGGCCAAGGCGGAATCCCGGCTTGTCAAGGCGGTCCGGATCTTCCGGACACGCACCTGGCCGTCCCGATAATCGTCCCCTTTGTCCAGGATCGCCTGCCGCTCCTGAGGAGTCATGGAATGCGGGAAATGCCCGTTATCGGCGACCACGGTCACCATTGCTCCGGAACGCTGCTGGTACAAGGGCAGCAGGTTGTCCTGATACCCCCAGCCATCTACATAGTGCAGCGTTATGTGCAATATCTTCATACCGTTACCGGATTGGTCGGGACACAAAGCCCCTTTCCCGGAGTCCGTCCAGGAAATAAGGCAGGATCAGGCGGGTTTTCCAACCATGTTTGTTTCCAAAGTGGAACAGAACAGTATCGCCATCCCGTAGGGAGGAGAGCACCTTGTCCACCTGATGATAATCAACTTCAGCGTCCGTATCGCCCGAATTCCGGTCCCACAGGACGATACGGTAACGACGCCGGAGCCGCAGGTAACTACCTAGACGAAGCAGGCCCCAAGGAGGGCGAAACAGCGTAGAATCCACCCTCTTTCGGCACTGCTCCACATCATCGACAAACTCCCCTGTCGGAAGATCCCATCCGCTGCAGTGCGAAAAAGTGTGATTGCCCACGGCGTGGCCTTCCTCCACAATCCTGGAGAACAGGTCGGGGCGGCGGTCCACCCGACTTCCGACGCAGAAGAAGGTCGCCTTCTGGTCCCGCTCGGCCAGTCTGTCCAGCACAAACTCTGTGATTCCATCCTCGGGGCCGTCATCGAAAGTCAGGTAGATGACACCCCGGACCCGCTCGGGATGCCATGAGACCCAGGTGACGAAACGATGGTTGAAGGAGTGTAACAGGTTCATCGGAACAATTTATCTTTAATACCCTGCGCATAGTAAAGCAGCGGATAGGCCCGGTTCATCAGATGGATGTAGCACCGGTCTTTCTTCAAGCCAGCCAGGCCGAGCGGCAACACCTCGTCGAAACGGCCCTCCGAGAAAGTCTTCTGAGGGCCATACCCCAGTTTTCTTCCCACGCGTGTGATACCCAGCATCATGCTCAGACAAGTGAGGCTCTTGAGGGCCGGATCGGCAACCTGTCGGCAAGCCGTCACAAGCCCGGCCGCATAACGGGTCAGGAACGCCGGGGAGAGTTGCCGGGAGGCACTCCCCGCCTGCTGCGTGACATCATAGAAGGGAATGTCCAAGAACACAACCCGCCCGCCCGCGGACAGCGCCAATGACAAGAAGACGAGATCTTCTCCCATGACAATCCCTTCAGGAAAGAGCAAACCATGCTCCATGACATATTCGCGCCGGAAAGCGCATCCGCACACACTCCCCCGGACATACCCCTTCCGAATCACCTCATCCTTGGTCAGAAAGACGCCTTCTGCGAAAAGACCGGTCCATGGGTAACGTTCCACGCCGTCGCTGAAACTGCGCATGATGACAATGTCGGGATCTGCCTTGTCCAGATAGGCGGAAAGCTTTTCCAGCGCCCCTGGCATAAGTCGGTCATCCGCGTCCAGAAACACAAGGAAAGAACCACCGGAGCATCCGATACCTTCGTTCCGGGCAACAGAAACACCCTGGTTGGGCTGTGTAAGACAACGAACGTCCGGAAATTGGTCACGGACCAGTTCCACAGTTTCGTCCGTAGAACCGTCATCGATCAAAACCGTTTCCACGTCCGTTCTGTCCACGCTCTGAATACAGGCGGGCAGGGTGGCGGCGGCATTGAAGGCCGGTATGATGACCGAAATACTCATGGGGAAACACGCTTGTTGCGATATAAGGAACTGGTGGGGTCATCTTTACGGATGAAAACCCGGATTCTCCCATCCACAACATTGTCATGGATTCGGTTCCCGACATTGGCCCGACGTACTTTGCTCGTTTTCCGGTGTTGGATGCGAAAGCATCTCCGAAGTTCGATGCAATTGCCGTCTTGAATACGTTGAATTTGATTGTCGCTGATTTCCACATGGATGGCACCATCGTCGGCCAGGATACCGCGGTTCCCATGCGGGCCGGCCAGATCGTGGATATAGTTACCACGGACCTTTGTGCCTTGGTTCTGGGTCCAGATATAGATGGCACCGGCATCCACCAGTTCGCGAAAGACACCGCTACGAAACGCCGGGGACATGCATATCTCATTGTTCTCCACCAAGGTCGATGTACCATAGATGTCATCCATCGTGTAATGGATCCCTACACCGATGGCGCTGTAGGAGAAATCCTCAAAATAATTGTTCCGGATCCGGCAGTCTACGCCCATCGACTGGACCAAAGGGGCGTTCGACATTCTCAACCCGTTATCTATAAACCGGTTGTGGTCCACATCCACTTCGCGGGAAGATGCCTCGACACGGATGCATCCCAAGTAGTTCTCCCTGAACAGGCAGTCCTTGATCACAACCTGGCCCACGCCGTCCAAGACGATGCCATCCGAGTGGAGCCCGGTAAAAAGACAGTCGGACAACGAGACGGAGGAAGCCTTCAGACGCTCCAGCAGAATCAGGCTGCCCCCTTCGCGGTTCCCCAAGAAATGGAATCCTTCCAGCACAAAAGAACGGAAAGCGCTATCCTGGACTGTCAGGAAATTCGAATGACGGCAAGCGTGAAGGCCCTCACGGGAGGGTGGCCCGCAAAGGATATAACGCGGAAGGCACCGCCCGAAGCGGAGTTCAGACCACATTCCCACACCGTAAGTGCAATCGCGACGGAAGTACAACCATCCATGATGAATCTTCTCCACGGGATAGACAGCTCCCTTAAACCACTGAGAAAGGATGATATGCATGCCTTCCGCCTCTTCCGGAGGGCAGTCCGGTTCGCTGCATCGTATTTTGTACACGCCCTTCCTGCCGATGACGGGGAGAGGCCAGCTTCCTGCCTTGCAGACAGGATTCCGGACATCGACAGGCTCGAGAGAAGCCATGTCGACATAGCCCGTCTCCAGATCATAACCTCCGCCATCATCGCCGGCGACAAGTACGGCGCCGGCACCCGAAAGGTGGAGCATCACTTCCGGACAATCCAAACCAGTCAGCCGCAAGTGACCTTCCCGATAATGGAACACGCCCGGGCTGAACGACACAGTCACTTCCTCCACGGACGTTCTCAATAGGCTGTCCAGACGCTCCTGCAGATGGTCGAAGGAGGCCTGGTCCGTCACTGAGATGATGGTGCCGACAAGAGGGAGGACAAGACTTAACAGGCTCATCTGCTGATGCTTCGGTAGTGCCAGGTATTCCCAATGCTCCGGCGTTTCTTCTTCCGGATGTCCACATAGGCGGGGTTCCCGTCCACATAATACATATACAAATAGATGGACAGCCACAAGAGTGTCTCTCCAAACGCGAAGAACGACAGGGTGACCGCACCTGTGAGGATATAGATGGCGGCGGCCCGGACGGTGATGGATTTTTTGCGGACAAGCCCGTTGATGGTCATCACCAGAACGACGATGACGGGGATGATCCCATACATATGCCAGAGACCGACGAAACCGACGTCAGAATGGTAAATGCCACTCTCTTGAAGGGTGGGAATAATGGGGTTGACATTGGCCGAGATGAATCCGTCGCCGAGAAGATACCGAAGCGGCTCCCGGGCGCCGAACATGTAGACAAGCGCTTTGTTCCGGTTATATTCGGGGTTGAGGATCTGGCTGACAGTCATTTGGTAGAGTTGTCCCCATTGACCGGATGTATAGATAGCCATCAGCACAAGGGTGATGACGATAACGACGATGATGATGAGTTTCCGCGCGCTCATCTTCATCAAGTAAATGGTGTAACCCACCATCATGAACACGGCGATCAGGGTCGTGCGGTTCTGTACCAGGAACAGGATGGCGAACAGGAAAAGGGTCCAGGCGATGTTGCCACGGGTGGTGTCTCTGGTCATCCTGTGATAGGCGAAGAAGAAGGCCAGTGCCACATGGCGGATGCCGGAAAGATTGTGGACATAATCCCCCTCCTCGATAAAGGCGGCATCCGGCGATTGGAACACCCAGTTGGGCGCCAGAAAGGTTACAAACAAGGTGATGAATAAATACAAGACAGAGAACGCGTACAGGGCGGTGCGCAGTTCCCGTTCCGTGGGGCGCAGGGCAATCAGGATGGGGAATGCCGTAAACTCGAAGATGCGGCGGTTCGTAAAGAAGGACTGCAGGAAACTCTGGTCATAATACAGCAAGGCCGGGATGTAGGACAGGAGGATTCCGAAGAGGTACCACCAGAAAGGAGTGAGCCAATGAAGGGAATCCCGGATCCACGCTCTCCGGTGGAAAGTGAATACGAGGAAAAGCGAGAGGAGGTAGAATGCGAAAGGCCCATTGGGGCCGATTACATTCGTGATGGGCAGCAAGTCGAAGAAGTTGACGGAAAACAACAGCAAGAAGAAGACCCACAACTCAATGTAGTCTCTCTTCTTCTGTCGTACACCCCAGGACTTCGTTCTCATCGTATCCGCAGGATTATCGTATAAATCCGGCGCACCAGGGCGACCATCCAACGGGGATATCCCCGGTATGTCCGGTAATAATAGCCCATGCTGTCAAACTGAAGCAGGGAACGGCGCCTGGCATCGTACCTGGCGCCAATCGTCTCGCCATGCCGATGGAGAACATGGACGGATGGAACGAGATAAAAGCATTTTCCCAGAAGGGACAGGCGGTCGGAAAGGATGTTCTCTTCCGCATAAAGGAAGGTTTCCTCGTCAAAACCGCCTGCCTGCAGAAAATCAGCCGTTCGCACGAGCATGAAACTGCCGGACAACTTGTAGTGCGGACCTTCCGTCGCCTGTTCGGGATAATCCAGGTCAAACAGCCGGCGCTTGGTTGCCGTCTTCAGGAAAGGCGTGCAAAGGTACATCCAGACACAGCGTTTCCACAGGCCCTGATAGGGTTCCGGGCCTTGCCTTTTGCCATCCAGACCCACCACGGCAGGACCGACGGCACCGGCTTCCGGATGCGCCTCCGCCGTATGGACCAGGGTTTCTACGACACCACTTTCCGGGAACTCGATGTCGTTATTGGCAAACAGGATATAATCAGGCCGGACCGATTGTTCCAGATAGCGGACGCCCAGATTGTTGCCGGCGGCAAAACCCCGGTTTTCCGCCGGGATGACGATGGCTTCGGGAATCCGCGCCGCCAGGGCTGCCGCTTCTTCCGCCGAAGCGCCATTGTCCACGACGACGATCCGATGCGGTTCGCTCACCCGGGACAACTGTTCCCGGACAAAAGAAACCGTCCGGTCATCGGAACGATAACTGACAATGACAATTCCTATCATCGGGCAAAGACCTTCAGCCACATCGAACGGATCCACACGGCCAGCGCACCGTCCTTGAAGAACAACAGGTTCACGGCCAGCATATACAGGCCGGTGACGACACCTTGACAACCGAGCCGCAAGAAGGCATTTCCTATTGGCAGGAACAGGATCAGGAGCGGAACCAGCGGCAGATGGAAAACAATGACCCGCATCAGATCGCCGAGCGGGAAGTGAAGCGACAGGCTGCGGGAGACGACGATCCAGGCACACATAAAAACGGACAGCTCGGACACCATCCACACGATGGCGGATCCCTGCGCCAGCATGAATCTCACCAGCAGCAGATTCAGCAGGACGCCCACGCCGGCGCCGACCGCAGAATTGACGAAGACCGCCCGATCCATCTTCATCGGCATCATCACCTGGACCACCAGGATCTGTTCCATTCCGATGATCAGAATGAGCGGAGCCACGATACGCATCGGGGCCACCGCCCCTTCATACCCCTTGCCGGACAGGATACGGATGACGTCCCCGGCACCGACCAGCAAAAGAAGAATGACCGGTACGCCCACGATGAAAAGGATGCGGAAAGTCTTGGAAACCAACTCCAGGAATTCGTCTTTCCGGCCTTCGGACAGGACCGCGCTCATCCGGGGAAGCATCACCGTCGTGAAGGCGGTGAACAGGGCGATGACCATCGAGAAAACCTTGGTGGCGCTCGTGTAATAACCCACTTGTACCGAATCGGAGATGAAACCGAGATACGTTACGTTGAAAGTTGTGTACATCGATGTCAAGAACATGTACAGCCCCATCGTCAAGAAGGGTCGGACATGCCTCGCCAAATCGACTTCCTGTTTTCTGAATGACACGAACCGACGGGCATAGGACAGGTTGATGCCGGCGTTCAAGACCACCATCAGGGTGAGAAGCAGATAGTAGACCGGATAATCCTCGGGCTTTCGGACCAGAAGGAAAACACCGGCTACGTAGAGGAATTTCACGAAAATCGTCCGGTTCGTGATGTACTTGAATTCCTCCATGCCCTGGAAAAGCCAGTCCATGCAAAGGAAATTGGCCAGGATCTTCACGACACCGATCCAAAGCAGGCCCCGGTATTCCGCAAGCGATGGAACGACATAGATGGCGACGGCAAGCGCGACTGCCGCCAGACCGGAAGTCAAGCCGTTCAGCGAAATCAGGTCGGAGAAGACGCGGTTTCGAGCCTCCCGGTCCTCGCGCACCGCGGCAATCTCCCGCACACCCACAATGGCGACACCCATCATCGAGAACAGGATGAAATAATTCACGATGCTGTCCACGAAGTTGCAGACACCGATGTTGGACACACCGAGAACCCTGGACACATACGGATACGTGATCAGCGGGAACAGGTAGTTCGCCACCGTCAGGAGACCGTTGTAGAAGAAATTCTTCTTAATGCTGGGCATCGGATCAGAGGGTTGAAAGGATCTGCTGCATTTCCCGGACGCGGGCCGACGTGATATGTCCGGAAAGATAATGTCGGTAATGGTCCATGTTCACGGGACGCCGGAGGAAATCCGTCATCGTTCTCTCGAAGGCGTCGTACGTGTCCACACTGGGGCAGAATGACTCCAGTCCGTAATAGTCCGTATCGGGATTGGACCGATACCGCATCAGAACGTGACAGCCCGCGCTCAAGTATTCCAGGAAGCGAGGTGTCACCTGGCTGAAACCGTGCGTCCTTCCGTTGGGATCGTCCATACCGGGCGTTGCATACAGCCCCACGCGGCAGCGACGCATCAGGTCCATGAACTTGGCATGGTCGTCCACGTCGCCGAGGCAAACTCCCGTTTGGTCATAATACAGGAAGCGGCCGTCTTTCATTTTCCGATAGACATAGGTGCAGGGATGATCAGCGACATAACGCCGGAAGAAATCCCCCAACACCGCATCAGGACGTCCCATCAATGCTACGTCATATTGCTTTTCCGGCAATTCGTCTTTCAGGACGCTGTCCGGCAAGGATAGGGCCAGATGATGCAGAGGCAGCCCGGTCCCCTGCTCCCGAAGGAATTCATAGGCCTCGCGGCTGGATACGAAAATGGCCGGACAGGCATTGTATGAACGCACCAGCGCCGGAAGCGAAGGCCCGCGAAGGAAGAAATCGACCCAGTAAGGAATCACTTGCGCCCGGTTATAGGCATTCTTCCCCGGCATGGGCTCCATCTCGGTCAGCAAAAAGCGCTTATGTCCGGTAGGGACTGATTGCCTGCCCGGCAGGCGGCGGTACAGCGCCTCCACCATCCGGTTACGGCCGACGAGCGGAATGCCCAGTTCGCGGGAAAAGATGTCTTCCCACGCATAGACGAGGTCGTAACTGACCCTTTTTTCCCACGTCCGTTGCGTCAATATGCCGTCCAGTTCCATCCTATAGCCTGTTTGCCAGATCCAAGGCGGCTCCCGCCGCCACATCCATGTTGTAATACTCCCACTCCGCGAACCGGCCTGTCAGATGGAATCCGTTCGGAGAAAGGCGGTTCTTCAGTTCTCGGATCAGCTCCCGCGTGGACGGTGTCTGGATCGGATAGGAACACGGCGTGTAACAATGGTCCAGATACTTGGGGTTCAGCGGAATACGCTTCAGCTGGGCCTCGATGTCAGCACGGGACACATGGTCCGTGAACTCCACGGTCGCCGTGAGCCGGGACGAAGCATTGTTCTTTTGCGAGAAATTGCCCGTGCAGATAATCCGATGCGCATCATAAGCCCCGTCCGGCAGATAGACCCACGTATAGGGAACCGGGTCGATCTCACAGAAAACCGAAGTGGTCCCATGGAACGGAAGCGCCTGCAAATCCTTTTCGAATCCTTCAACGGAAACGCCCTCGACCAGGCCGGGAATCCTCCGGACATTTCCGGTATAGACCACGATGTTGTAGCAATCGTCTCCAATCCGCCATTTTCCGTCCCGGTGTTCTATCTTGTCGATGGAAGATCCATACCGGATATTCAAGCCTCCCGCGAGCGTATCGGCCAGGAACTGGGAACCGCCCTGACGGGGATACCAGAATGAGGCATGGACGAAGGACTTTTCCTCCTGATGGGAAAAATTGTGGAAGAAAACGTCTTCGGGGGAAGGCATCGGCAGTTTGCCGGCCAGCCAGTCCAGGGATACTTCCGCCAAGGGACGCCGCCAGATCTTCTCGTTGTACGGACGGAAATAAAGGTCATAGAGCGTCTTGCCGAACGTCTGCTCGAGGAAATCGGCGAAATGGGCCGCCCGGGGCTTTTCCTGCCGGCCAAACATCGCGGCGAAATCCCGGATGGACGCCCTTTGCACCGCCTCGGGAAGCTGGTACAGGTGATCCTCCACGGGATATCCCACGGTCGATCCGTCCGGCATCACGATACAGGCGTTCCGGTCGGCCTTGACAAAGAAGCGATCCCGGTCGAAATGACCCCAGAACCAGTCCAGGACATCCTGGCGGCGGGAATTGAAGACATGGCCGCCACAGATGTGGAATAGGGATCCCTGTACTTCCCGGCACCGGATCAGGCCTCCGGGGCGGTCCTCCTTTTCATAGACCGTCACCCGGTAGCGGTCCCGCAGCGAACGGGCCGCCACCAGACCGGAGATTCCAGCGCCGATGACGGCGGCTTTCTTCTTGACTTCCATTACCTTCCCTTATACATCTCCTCGTAATACTTCTGGTAATCCCCGCTCGTCACATTGTCCAGCCAGGCCTGGTTGTCGAGGTACCATCGGATGGTCTTCTCGATGCCTTCCTCGAACTGGAGGGACGGCTCCCAACCCAGTTCGCGCTGGAGCTTGGTGCTGTCGATGGCGTAGCGGAGGTCGTGGCCGGCGCGGTCCGTCACATAGGTGATTAAGTCGTCGTCGGCGCCTTCCGGACGGCCCAGGAGGCGGTCGGTGACGCGGATGAGGGTCTTCACGATGTCGATGTTCTTCCACTCGTTGAAGCCGCCGATGTTGTAGGTCTCGGCAACCTTCCCCTCGTGGAAGATCAGGTCGATGGCGCGGGCGTGGTCCTCCACGTACAGCCAGTCGCGCACGTTCTCGCCCTTTCCGTACACGGGCAGGGGCTTCCGGTGGCGGATGTTATTGACAAACAGCGGGATGAGCTTCTCCGGGAACTGGTACGGGCCGTAGTTGTTGGAGCAGTTCGTGACGATGGTCGGCATTCCGTAGGTGTCGTGGAACGCCCGCACAAAATGGTCGCTGGACGCCTTTGCAGCGCTATACGGGCTGTGCGGCTGGTACTTGAGGTCCTCCGTGAAGAACTTCTCGCCGTAGGCCAGGTGATGCTCGCCGCTGGACGCCTTCGTCGTGAACGGCGGCTCGATTCCCTCCGGATGCGTCATCTCCAGCGCGCCGTAGACTTCGTCCGTGGAGATGTGGTAGAAGCGCTTGCCTTCGTACTTCTCCGGGAGACTCTCCCAGTACGCCTTGGCGGCCTGCAGCATGGACAGGGTGCCGATGACGTTCGTCTGCGCGAAGGTGAAGGGATCCTTGATGGAACGGTCCACGTGGGATTCCGCGGCCAGGTGGATCACGCCGTCCACCTTTTCCTCCCGCATGAGGGCCAGCACGCCCTCGAAGTCGCAGATGTCCATCTTGACGAACCGGTAGTTGGGCCGGTCCTCGATGTCCTTGAGGTTCGCGAGATTGCCCGCATAGGTGAGCTTGTCCAGGTTGATGATCCGGTAGTCCGGATACTTGTTCACGAACAGGCGTACGACGTGGCTGCCGATGAAACCGGCGCCACCGGTGATGAGAATGGTTCTACTGCTCATACAGGAAAGGATGATGTTTGTCTTTTTCGGAAAGGATGACTTCGGACTTGGGGATGCGCCAGTCGATGGCGAGGGTGGGGTCGTTCCAGGCGATGGCCCCCTCGGAGGACGGGCAGTACAGGTTGTCGCACTTGTACTGAAACAGGACTTCCTCGCTGAGGACGCTGAACCCATGGGCAAAACCCCGCGGGATGAACATCATGCGGTGGTTTTCCCCCGTCAGTTCCTCGGCGTGCCAGCGGCCGTAGGTGGGCGATCCTTCGCGCAGGTCCACGGCCACGTCCAGCACGGCGCCGCGCACCACCCGGACGAGCTTCGCCTGGGCGAACTCCCCTTTCTGGAAATGCAGGCCGCGGACGACGCCGTACCGCGACTTGCTCTCATTGTCCTGTACAAAGTGCACGGGACCCACTTTCTCGGTGAATTCCCGCTCGTTGAAACTCTCGAAGAAATAGCCCCGCTCGTCCCCGAACACTTTCGGTTCGATGATGACGAGCCCTTCGATGCCGGTCTCGATTACGTTCATAGTCTGTCAATGCATTGTTTCAGTGAATCATACCAGTGCGGGACCTCGACGCCGAACGTCTCCTTGACCTTCGTCTTGTCCAGCACCGAGAAATGCGGCCGGCGGACCTTGGAAGGGAACTCGTCGGAATGGCAAGGCTTGATGTCGCACGTGTTTCCGCTCAGGTCCCGGATGGCGCAGGCGAAGTCGAACCAGGAGCACACCCCTTCGTCCGAGAAGTGGTAGATGCCGCCCCGGTCCATCTTCCGGTCCGTGATCACCCGGCAGAGGAGTTCCGCCAGGTCCCGCGCATAGGTGGGCGATCCCACCTGGTCGAAGACGACCTTCAGCGTCGGGCGTTCAGCCGTGAGCTGCCGCATCGTCTTCACGAAATTCTTCCCGTACGGCGAATACAGCCACGCCGTGCGGAAGATCTGCCAGGAACAGCCGGCCTCCTGCACGGCCTGCTCGCCCTGGAGCTTCGTCGCCCCGTACACCCCGTTCGGGTGCACCGGCCAGTCCTCCCGGCACGGCAGGGCGATGTCCCCCTGGAACACGTAGTCCGTGGAAATGTGGATGAGGTGCGCGCCCCGCTCCGCCGCCACGCCGGCCAGGATGCCTGGGGCGAGGTGGTTCAGCAGGTCCGCCATCTGCAAGTCGTCCTCGGCCTTGTCCACGTTCGTGTAGGCCGCGCAGTTCACGATGACGTCCACCTGCTCGGAATCGCAGATGAGCCGCACCGCATCGCGGTTGGTGATGTCCAGATAGACCGTGTCCACCCCGGGAAGCGAAGTGACGTCCGTGAAGATGTAGCGGTCGGGAGCTCCCGCGGAGACGTTCCGCAGCTCGGTTCCCAATTGGCCGTTGGCGCCGGTGACCAGTATGTTCATAAAGGCATATGTTTATATTCCTCCGCCCATTTGGCATGGACGGAGCAGGAAGGCCGGAACCGCTTTCCTGTCCAGGAAACCGGATTCCCGGCCTATATCTCCTCGGGACCGCCCATCAGGGGGATGAGCTTCTCGATCGTGTCTTTCTTCAGTTCCCGGGCGGCGTACTGGGCCTGGAGGGCCCGGAAACGGTGGCAGTCGGATCCCATCATCCGGTAATAGCCCTTCTCCAGCAGGTCCAGGGCCCGCAATTGGACGGATTCGCCATAGAAACCGACGATGGACGGGAGGTTCATCTGGAACAGGCATCCCATCTCATACAGCCGCTTGTAGTCGTAGCGGTCCATGTAGCGGTACCGTTCCGGATGGGCGATGATGGGACGGTAGCCCGCCTTGAGCGTGGATTCGAGCACCTCCCAGAGGTTCATCGGCGGAGCGATGGCGGAGGTCTCGACCAGCACGGTTTCTTCGCCGTGGAAAAGCAGGTCGCGGTTGGCGAGCCTCTCCTCATAGACGGTGTCGATCATGTATTCGGCGGCGAGGTGGAGCTTGAGACCCCCTTCGTACACCGCTTTCAGTTCTTCGAAACGGGCCCGGATCTCCTCGGTCGTATTCGGGACATCCTCCATGATGTGGGGCGTGAACCAGACTTCGGAGACTCCCTGCTCCTCCATGAACCGGAGGATGGCCAGGGAGTCTTCCTGCAGTTTCACGCCGTCGTCCAGCCCGTACAGGATGTGGGAGTGCTGGTCGACAGCCCCCTTCAGAAGGCCGCTCTCCTGGATGGAGCGGCGTCGGTTGAACAGTCTGAACATCAGGATTTCTTCTCGTCGGATTCGTTGCCGTAGCCATAGCCGTAACCATAGCCGTAGCCGTAACCGTAACCGTAGCCGTGGCGGCCGGAATAGGATTCGACGCCGTTCAGGATGATGGCCATGCGGTTGTACTTGCCTTCGTTGTACATCTCCTCGACGGCCGGCAGGGCGCGCTTGTCGAACAGGCCGGAACGGAGGACGAAGACCGTGATGTCCGCATGCGGGGCCACGATGCTGGTATCGGCCACGAGGTCGACCGGCGGGCAGTCCATGAACACGTAATCGTATTTCTCCTTCATCGCCTTGATCAGCATCGGGAGCCGGTCGGAGACCAGCAGCTCGGCCGGGTTCGGCGGGATGGAGCCCACAGGCAGCAGGTCGAGGTTCTCCTGCACGTGGACCACGTGCTCGAACGGATCGTCATACTTGGCGTTCAGGAAGGAGGCGACGCCGGTGGCGTTCTTGCCGAGCGCCTTGGACAGGGTGGCCTTGCGCAGGTCGAGGTCCAGGATGACGGCCTTCTTGGTGCCCTTCAGGGCCATGGACGCGGCCAGGTTCATCAGGGTGAAGGTCTTGCCGGCGTTCGGATTGAAGGAGGTGATCATGATGGCCTGCGTTTCCGTCTCGCGGTGGATCATCAGGTCCAGGTTCGTACGGAGGACGCGGAAAGCCTCGTTCATGGAGTCACGCTTGCCGTGCTCCACGAGGATCTTGGTATTCTTGTCGTCGAAGCGGTTGAGCCGCAGGCGCTCCCAGTAGTTGGCGGTGACGCCCATCTGCGGGATCTCGGCCAGGAACGGCACGGAGAGCTTGCCGAGGTCGTTGCGGCCCTTGACCGAGGTGTCGAGCACCTTCATCACGTAGAAGACGGCGAACGGAAGGCCGAAGCCCAGGATGAGGGCGATCAGCAGGATCATCATCTTGTTCGGGGCGATCGGGGCATTGCTGCCGGTCGCGCGCTGGATGAGTCGGGTGTTGCCCACGGTCAGGAGGCCCTGGAGTTCGTTCTCTTCCCGCTTCTGGAGGAGGAAGATGTACAGCTGCTCCTTCACCTTCTGCTGACGCTCGATGGAGAGGAGTTCCAGCTGCTGGCCGGACGTGGAGGACAGGCGGCCGAGGATCGCGTTCTCCTGCGCCTCGATCTTGTTCACCTGCAGCTGCAGGGTGGAGATGAGGTTGTCGATGGACCGGTTCACGGCGAGCTTGTACATTTCCAGGCTCTTGTTCAGGTCCTGCACGTACGGGTTGTTCTCGCTGGAGAGGTTCAGGGAGCGGTCCCGCTCGAGGAGGGCGGTGTTGTACTCGCGGATCTGCGCCTCGATGTTCGCGCTCGAGAGGCCGGAGTTCGCCGGCATCAGGTCGTTCACGTGGGCGGGATCGTTGATGAACTGCTTGATCATCTTGGCGATCGCCAGCTGGTTGGACGCCTCGAAGCCCTGGGCCGAATAGGCGCTGGACTGCTGCATGTAGGCGGTTCCCGCCTGCTGGATGTCGGTGATGTTGTGGCTCTGCTTGTAGTCCTTGATGTCCTGTTCGATGCCGCCGAGTTCCCGTTCGATGACGTTCAGGCGGTCGTTGATGAACAGGGAGGTGTTGCGCACCGACTGGTTCTTGTTCTCCACCCACTCCTCGTTGTAGATGTCCAGGAGGGTGCCGAGGACGGCTTCGGCGCGGGCCGGGAACACGTCCTTCTGGGAGAGCACGACGACGGAGGACTGCTTGGACGAGATGCTGGAGGAAAGCCGGGCGCAGTAGGACTTGGCGCGGCTGGCGGCATTCACCCAGGAAACCGTGATGTCATGGGCCCACTTGTCGTAATTGACGGTCGGATAGATGACGATCTTGCCCACCGGGGTCTCCACGGTGTCCGAGAGATGCCCGTTCAGCTTGTAACCCTTGAACTCCTCGGCGCCGACGAAGAAGTCGCGGATGACATACGTGCTGTCCTTGCCCTTGCTGATGCTGAACGAGAAGCTGGAGGCGGCGACGTTATCGGGGGCGCGCATCTCGATCGGAGAGTTCTTGTACAGCTCGCGGACGCGGAGGAACTGGTTGTCGATGTACGCGGTCTCCAGGCCGAGGCGCGTGACCACGCGCTGCATCAGGTCCGGAGCGGCGAAGGCCTCGATCTCGTTGTCCACATTGGTGCCGGACGTGTACCGGCGGGCCGTACCCGCGAAGGAGGTGAGGTCGCGCATCATCGAGTTCTGGGAATCCTCGTCCACGATGACTTTCTCCGTGCGGCTGTACGTCTTTGGGGTCTTGTACAGATAGAAACTCGCGGCCATCAGGGCGACGAGGATGCAGATGACATACCACCACTTGTGGTCCCACACGAGGGCCCAGAGGTCGGCGAGCTGCAGGGACTGCTCCTCTTCGGAGTCGCCCTGGACGTTATACACGGGAAGGTTGTTCAGGTTGCTTTCAGACATGGCGCATCTACTTGGATTTGGCCCGGTTGGTGAGGGCGATGATGAAGTTGACCGTGGTCATGGAAATGGAGGCGAGGGAAATCCAGAAACTGCCGGACTTGAAGTAGTTCTCGTTGATCTCGCCCTGGCCGGCCCGGACCGTGGAAGGCGTCACGTACACGACGTCGTTCTGCTGGAGGTAGTAGGCCGGAGAATCGAAGATACCGGTATTCGTGAGGTCCAGCGTGTAGATCTGGCGCTTTCCGTTCTGCTCGCGGATGACCTGGACGTTGTCGCGCCGTCCGTAGATGGTGAGGTCGCGGGCCAGGGCGAGGGCCTGGAGGATGGTGATCTTGTCGCCGGTGACGCTGTAGGTGCCCGGGGAGGCCACCTCACCGAGGACGGATATCTTGAAATTCAGGAACTCGACCGTGACGACGGCGTCCTTCAGGAGGCCGCTGTCCGCGAGGCGGTCCCGGATCAGGTCCTGGAGCTGCCAGCGGTTCAGGCCCGAGACATGCAGGTCGCCGAGGGACGGGAAGTTGATGTCGCCTTCGTTGCTGACCACGTAGCCCGTGATGCGCTGGCTGGCGCCGGACGCGGACAGCTCCGATCCGGTGTAGAACGTGGACACGGAGAGGTTGAACGGGGTGGCCATCCGCGGATCGCGGCTCGTGACGATGATGGACAGCTGGTCCTGGGGCTGGATGATGATGCCCCGGTTCTCTTTCATGGACATGGTGGTGTCCCCGCTGACGTCCTGCAAGTAGTTGATTTTCTTGTAGGTCTCCGGGCTGCAGGAATGCAGGCCCAGGAGCAGGGTCGCGGAACAAAGGAATCCTAGTATCTTTTTCATACGAATCAATTGGCGTATAATCGTACAAAATTACGGTTTTTCCGTAAGGAAAGCAAATTATTGGCTGGAATGTGTTATCTTTGCATACCTATGCAGGAGAATCGACCGCCCATATACCTGTACACCGACGGGGCCGCCAGCGGCAACCCCGGACCGGGCGGGTACGGCGTCGTCCTGGTATGCATGGGCCGCCGGAAGGAAATGTCCGAGGGCTTCCGCCTCACGACCAACAACCGGATGGAGCTCCTCGCCGTCATCAAGGGCCTCGAGGCCATCAAATGGGAGAACGCGGAGGTCCATGTCTGGAGCGACTCCTCCTACGTGGTGAAGGCCGTCAACGAGGGCTGGCTGGAGACCTGGAAACGCACCGGTTTCGCCAAGAAGAAGAACGTGGACCTGTGGCTCCGTTTCGACGCCGTGTACCGCCGGCACCGCGTGTCCTTCAACTGGCTCAAGGGCCACGCCGGCCACCCCGAGAACGAGCGTTGCGACGCCCTCGCCGTGGCCGCTTACCAGAACCCGGAAAACCTGCCGGACGACACCGGCTATATCACTGAAAATCAAGGATTGAACATATGAACAGACCCAAACTCGTCGTCGGCATCACCCAAGGTGACAGCAACGGCATCGGATACGAAGTGCTCATCAAGTCCCTGGCGGACTCCCGCATCCTGGACTCCTTCACCCCCGTGGTGTACGGATCGTCCAAGATCTTCGGTTTCTACCGCAAGCAGCTCCACGAGATCGAGCAGATGGACACCTACGTCATCCACACGGCGAAGGACCTCCACCAGCGTCGCATCAACATCGTCAACTGCCTGCCGGAGAACTTCTACGCGGAGCCCGGCCAGCCCAGCCCCGATTCCGCCAAGGCGGCGATGCTCTCCCTGTCGGCGGCCGTGAAAGACCTCAAGGACGGCTACATCGACGTCCTGGTGACCGGCCCGATCAACAAGCGGGCGATGACCGCCGAGGGCTTCGGCTTCACCGGCCACACGGAGTACCTCCAGGACGCCTTCGGCGCCAAGGAGATCGCGATGATCATGGTCTCGCCGCAGCTGCGCGTGGCCGTGGCCACCGGCCACATCCCGCTGAAGGACGTGCCGACTTCCATCACCAAGGAAGGCATCCTCTCCAAGCTCCGCCTGATGAACGAGTCCCTGGAGCGCGACTTCGCCATCCCGAAGCCGAAGATCGCCGTGCTGGGCCTGAACCCGCACTGCGGCGACGGCGGCCTGCTCGGCGACGAGGAGAAGGAGATCATCCTCCCGGCCGTCCTGCAGGCGCAGGAGGAAGGCATCCTCGCGTTCGGCCCCTACTCCCCCGACGGCTTCTTCGGCCTCGGGAACTACGGCCGCTTCGACGCCACCCTGGCGATGTACCACGACCAGGGCCTGGCCCCGTTCAAGGCCCTCGCCTTCGCCGAGGGCGTGAACTACACGGCCGGCCTGCCGGTCGTCCGCACCTCGCCCGACCACGGCACCGCCTATGACATGGCGGGCCGCGACGAGGCCGATCCGCATTCGATGCTCCACGCCATCTACACGGCGATCGACATCTTCAACAACCGGCTCGCCTTCGACGAGCTGCACAGCGGGAAAATGAAGCAGGAGCGCTAGGACAGCCGGTCGATCCGGCAAGTCCGCTCGCAAAGCTGCGCGATCCTTTCGCGGTGGGTAATGAAGATCATCGTCTTGCCCGCCGCTTTTTTCGTGAGATTGTCCATCAGTTTCTGCTCGGTCTCGGGGTCGAGGGACGAGCTGAACTCGTCCAGGAGCAGGATGGAGCCCGGGCGCAGGAGGCCCCGGGCGATGGCGATGCGCTGCGACTGGCCTTCGCTGAGGCCGGAGCCGCCCTCGCCGCAGCGGGTTTCCAGCCCGTCGGGCAGGGAGTACACGAAATCCGCCACGGCCGTTTCCAGGGCCGCCTTCATCTCGTCCTCCGTCGCGTCGGGCTTGCCCATCAGGAGGTTCTCGCGGACCGAGCCGCTGAACAGCGTGTTGCCCTGCGGCACATAGACGAGGTTGCAGCGGGTGGCGGCGGAAGCCGGCGTTTCCTGCGCCTCGTCATACAGGACCACGCGGCCCCCGACCGGCTTCAGGAGGGCGAGCATCAGCCGGATGAGCGTGCTCTTGCCCGCCCCGGTCTCGCCCACGATGGCGGTCCGGGACAACGGCGGGAAATCGAAGGTCAAGTCCTTCAGGATCATCCGTTGGCCGTCCGGATAGCGGTAATCCAGGTTCTCCACGCGGATGCCGGCGGGCCCGGCGAGCCGCACGGGATCGCCCGCCACCTCCTTGGGCGCATCCTCCATCTCCATGAGACGGTCGATGGACGTGGAGGAATAGATGAGGCCCGGGATCTGGCGGGTCAGGTTCACGAGCGGGCGCTGGACCTGTCCCACGAGCTGCAGGAACGCGGTCATCACGCCATAGGTCAGGGTTCCTTTCGAGATGCCGTACACGCCCCACAGGAAAGCGGCGATGTAGCCGAAGGAGAAGGCGGCGCCCACCATCGACCGGGCGATGACGTTGAACCGCGTACGTTCCTTGATCTGGCCATATTCCCGGTCCTGGAGGTCGTCCAGGCGGTCTTCCATCCGGCCCTCGTTCTCCATGGACTGGATCACCATCCGGTGCTGGAGGCTCTCCTGGAGGTGGCTCTGGACCTCACTTTCCGTCTCCCGGATACCGCGGGTCATCTCCCGCAGGCGGCGGACGAAGATCCGGCTGAACAGGATGAAGAGCGGCGTGATGAGCACCAGCAGCGCGGCGAGCCGCCACTCCATCGTGCACAGGAAAACGATGGCGGCCACCAGCTGGACCAGGGTCGTGAAGATCTGGGGGAAGTCGGAGGCGATGACATTCGTGACCGTGCTCACGTCGGATTCGAGCCGGTTCACGGTATCTCCCGTGTGCCGCTTCTCCTTCCCCAGCCATTCGGCATAGAGGAGGTTGGAATAGAGGCCCTTCCGGATGATGAAGTTCATCTTGGAATTCGTCAGGTTCTCCACCCGCACGTTGATGGTGGAGACCACGAGCCGGAGGACGACGACGGCAAGGACGAAGACCGTGTACTCGCCCAGGCTTCCGGCCACGACGCCGGTGGCGATGTCCACCAGGCGCTTGCACAGGAAGATGAACAGCAGATTCAGGCCCACGGTCAGCGTACCCAGCAGGATGTTCACCAAGATCGACGCGCGCGCTCCCACGGAGTGCGACCAGAGCCAGCGCACATATTTAAGTATTCCTTTCATTCTCCTTTGGCAAGTCTTTGTAAACCATATCCGAAGGCTCCGAGGAAGAACCGGACGGATTCCTGCGGGAACACCCGGAAATGCCGCAGCCGGTCCGCCACTACCAGGCGCCAGAAGGAATGGAATTTCCGGACCAGGTAGGCCTCCTTCCCGCGGGTGCGGTCCACGTTTTTCCCGAAGTTGCCGCAGCGGCGGATGTACCGCCAGATCCGGGCGTTCTTCACGGGATCGGGCGCGGTCGCGAGGGGAAGCTTCTCCTCCGGGCAGCCCAGGTATTCCTGCGCGAAGCCGGTGAACACTTTCCACAGGTGGAGAAGCCCGAGGTCCTGCAGGCGGTTCTCCAGGATCACGGGATGGATGTCCCGCTTATGGACGGAAATGAAGGTCGTCCAGTCGATGACCTGCCGGAGTCCCACGCCGCCGGACCAGTAGTGCTGGAGCATATGGACGAAGATGTAAACCGCATTGAAATCCGCCTCCGGGACCGGGATCCCCGCCCCGCCGACCGATACCTCCGGGAAGGGGCGGCCGTCGAACTGCTCCTCGAGCAGCGCGGCGAGTTTCCTGTCCAGTTTCCTGGACATCAGCGTGCTGATACTTCCATGGACCTCCACCTCCACGCTGCGGAAATACATGCCCTGGTGCAGGATGCCGTAATCTTCCTCCAGCACCCGGGTCGCCTTGGGAAGCAGCGCGGCCTTCGCGGCCTCATACGAGGAGGGCGGGAGAAGGAGGTCGATGTCACCCGGCTGGCGGCGCTCCGGATCGGGATAGTCCACCGCCAGGGACTGGCCCTTGACGAGGACGGCCGGGATGCCGTCGAGCGCGCCGAAAAGCTTGGGGAGGAAGGCGTCCAGCTGGCGGTTCCGCTGGGCGGTCGACATCAGGCTTCCGAGGAAAGGGTCCAGGCGCGCGGGGTCCGCGGGCAGCAGTTCCCCGGGAAGCCGGTTGATGCCGTCGGTCACCAGGGGGACGACCGTCTGCGCGTACGCCAGGCGGTAGAGGGCTTCCCAGTCCGTGCCGGAGGCAAAGGGCGCCCGCTCCGGGACTTCGTTCCAAAGTCCGGAGCGCAGGAGCGCAAAAAACTGGCTGTCAGTTCCCTGCCCTACTCGGCGATCCCGATTTCCTTCCATTGGGCGCACAGGCTTTCGGCGTCCTTCAGGGCCGTTTCACGGTCCACTTCGTATTCATCCAGCAGGAGGTTCGCCAGCGTCTCCGCCGTGAATTCCCGGCCTTGCACGGCCTTGAACAGATACGCGGCGGTTTCGTTGAGGCTCACCAGCTTGGAGAAATTGACTTGGGACGTTCCCTCGCCGGAGACGACGTTCTGTCCGCAAATGGTCCTGAGGACAAATCCTTCCTTGATTGTCATATGTTACTGTTCTCTTTGATCCAACTACGGTTCCAGGGCAAGTGCCTGTAAACAAAAAGGATGTACCTGCGTACAGGGCGCAGGCGCTGCCAAAAATGTACCAGGCGGAGCTGGCCGGGACTGTAAGGGTCCACGGCGCGCTTCCCTCCGCGCAGGATTTCCACGGCCTTGGCGCAGATCTGGTTCCGGCGTACGTGCTCGTGGGTTTTCGGGACGCCGTCGCCCATGATGTCCACGGCGTCTCCGTCGATGGACAGGATCCGGTGCATCACATACCGGCCGCCGGCCCGGGGCCCCAGGTGGAAAAGGACGATGTCGTCGGCCCGGAGGTCCGCGCCGGCCTTTTCCAGGACGACGAGGTCCTTGCCGCCACGGATGAACGGGAGCATGCTGTACCCCTTGACGGGGATGGTCACCCGCTTCCCCTCGTCCAGCATCTGCAGGACATCGGCGAAGAACGTATCGTTGTCGATGATCATCTTTTCCATCGGGCACAAAGTTACGAAAGATTTATTATTTTTGCATTATGAGCAAGGCGATGGAAACGGACATCCAGTACCTTCCGGGCGTAGGTCCGCGGAGGGCGGCGCTCCTGCGGAGCGAGCTGGAGGTGGCGACGGTGGGAGACCTCGTGCACCTGTATCCTTTCCGTTACATCGACCGCAGTTCCGTCCAGAAAATCGCCGACATCCGCCCGGACCAGTCCTACGTGCAGGTCGTGGGCACCGTCCTGAAGGTCCGCCTGCTCGCCAAGAACGGCGCCGAACTGCCCGCGGACAAGCTCAAGTACAATGCGGTGAGCCGCCTGTCCGCCCTCATCGGCGACGACAGCGGCGAGATGGAAATCGTGTTCTTCAAGGGCGTCAAGTACATGCACGGGCGGCTCATTCCCGGGCACACCTTCCTCTTCTTCGGCAAGCCGCAGGCCTTCAACGGCCGCATCAACATGGTCCATCCCGAGTTCGACGCCCCCGACAACGCGCAGGCCGGCGTCCTCACGGGCGTTTACACGTCCACGGAGAAGCTCAAGACGGGCGGGATCACCGGCAAACTGATGTGCAAGCTCGTCGCATCGGCCCTGGACCTGGTCCTCCCCACCCTCGAGGAGACGCTGCCGGACTACATCATCCGGGAGAAAGGGCTGGTCCCGCTGAGCTACGCCCTCCGGCAGATCCACTTCCCGGTGGACCAGAACGCCCTGGCGAAGGCCACCTACCGGCTCAAGTTCGAGGAGCTCTTCTACCTGCAGCTCTCGCTCCTGAAGCAGAAATACATCCGCAGCCGGAACGCCGTGGGCCTGCCCATGCCCCGGGTGGGCGAGGCGTTCAACCGCTGCTACCGGGCGCTCCCCTACGACCTCACCGGCGCGCAGAAACGCGTCATCAAGGAAATCCGCGAGGACCTCAAGGGCGGGCACCAGATGAACCGCCTGCTGCAGGGCGACGTGGGCAGCGGCAAGACGATGGTGGCCGTGCTGTCGGCCCTCATCGCGGTCGCGAACGGCTACCAGGCCTGCCTGATGGCGCCGACGGAAGTCCTTGCGCACCAGCACTTTGCGAACATCACCAAGTATCTGGCCCCGACTGGGGTGAAGGCCGCCCTCCTCACCGGTTCCACCGGGGTGGCGGCGCGGCGCGAGATCCACGCCGGGCTCCAGGACGGCAGCATCGGCCTCATCGTGGGCACGCACGCCCTCATCGAGGACACGGTCGTGTTCAAGGCCCTCGGGCTGGCGATCGTGGACGAGCAGCACCGCTTCGGCGTGGACCAGCGCGCGAAACTCTGGTCCAAAGGCGCCGGCGGCGTGGCGCCGCACGTGCTCGTGATGACGGCGACGCCCATCCCCCGCACCCTCGCCATGACCCTGTACGGCGACCTGGACGTCTCCGTCATCGACGAGATGCCCCCGGGCCGGAAGCCCGTCCAGACGCTCTGCGTGGGCGAGAACAAGCGCGTCGCGATGTACAACTTCATCCGCGACGAAATCGCCAAGGGGCGCCAGGCCTTCATCGTGTATCCGCTCATCTTCGAAAGCGAAAAACTGGACTACAAGAACCTGGAACTGGGTTACGAGGAAGTCATCAAGCAGTTCCCCGAGCCTAAGTACCAGGTGGCGATCGTCCATGGACGGCAGACGGCCGAGGAGAAGAAGTTCTTCATGGACGCCTTCGCGGCCGGCCGGGCGAATATCCTCGTGTCCACCACCGTCATCGAGGTGGGTGTGGACGTACCCAATGCTTCCGTCATGGTGATCGAGAGCGCGGAACGCTTCGGCCTGAGCCAGTTGCACCAGTTGCGCGGCCGCGTGGGCCGGGGTGCCGAACGCTCCTTCTGCATCCTGATGAAGGGGTACAAGGTATCCAAGGAATCGCAGAAGCGCCTGGACCTGATGTGCGCCACGGAGGACGGGTTCGAGATCGCGGAAGAGGACATGAAGATGCGCGGCCCCGGCGACCTGGAAGGCACGCAGCAGTCCGGACTCCCCATCTCCCTGAACATCGCCTCCCTCGCCCGCGACGGCGCCATCCTCTCCGACGCCCGCGGCTATGCCGCCCACATCCTGGACCTCGACCCTACATTGGAAAAGCCCGGCAACGCGGTTCTCGCGGCCGAGCTTCGGAAGGACAAATACGTCCAGAAGGACTATTCGAAGATCAGTTAGCGACCAGCCAGCGGTTCAGCCAGTCGAAGTACGTGCGGTGCCAGTACAGCGCGTTCTGCGGCTGGAGGATCCAGTGGTTCTCACCCGGGAAGACGACGAGTTTCGAAGGGACGCCCATCATCTGCGCGGCGTTGAAGGCGGCCATGCCCTCGTCGTAAGGGACGCGGAAGTCCATGCCGCCGTGCATGCACAGGATCGGGGTGTGCCAGTTCTGGACCAGTTTGTGCGGCGAGTTCGCGTAGTGGCGCACGGCCTTCGGGGCGTTGGACCACGGCGAGCCGGCCTGCTGGAGGCCGCCGAAGGTGATGCCGTCGCCGGCAGCGCCCATCTGGCCTTCCTCATAGGCGTACTCGTGCGGAATGCCGCCGTTGTCCCAGTTCGGGAACCACATCTCCTCGGTGGTCATGTACATGTGCTCCTCGTTGAAGATGCCCGCATGGGCGATGAAGCAATCGTACAGGTCACCATGGATACCAGCCAGATAATAAACGCTATAGCCTCCGTAAGAAGCGCCGCAGGCGGCCAACTTCTCCACGTACGGTTCCGCCTTGATCATCTTCCCGGCTGCCAGGTAATCCTGCATGTTCAGGCCGATGTAATCGCCCGAGATCTGCTCGCACCAGGGCTGGCCGAAAGCGGTCGTTCCGTGGCGGTTCGGGAGGACGACGACGAAGCCCTGATGGGCCATCAGGCAGTAGTTCCAGCGGTAGGACCAGCCCTGTGACAGGGTGCCCTGCGGACCGCCGAGGCAGATCTCGATGGCCGGATACACCTTCGTGGGATCGAACTTGGGCGGGAACAGGACCCAGGTGAGCATTTCCCCGCCGTCGGCCGTGGGCACCATCCGGGCCTCGGTCTGGTGCTTGTCCAACTGGTCCAGGATGTGGGCGTTCTCGAAGGTGAGTTGGTCGATGGACGTGTCCTTCACCGCCACGAGTTCGGTCGGGAAGTCCATCGAGCAGTAGGTGGCGAGGAGGGTGCCGTCCTGCAGGATGGCGAACGGGGAACCGAAGTCGAACCAGAGGTTCGGGGAGGTGATGCGGAAGAAGGCGGTCTCCGGGTCCGCGATCACGTTGTAGATGGCCTGGACGCCCTCGACGAGGGAATTGAAATACAGGGACTTGCTGTCGGCCGCCCAGACGGGACCGTCGGCATTGTAGGCGAACTCGGCCGTCAGGTCCAAGATGTTCTCGACGGCGGGATTGGCGGTCTGGCCCTCCCCCTCTTTCTCATAGATGACATCGGCGACCATCAGGCGCACCTTGTCGGCCTCATAGCCGTCCCGTGCCATCGACAGCCAGGCGATCTTGCTGCCGTCGGGGCTCCAGACGGGCACGGTGTCGTAGCCGCCGCCCATCGGGATGACGGTGGTCTCCCCGGTCAGGATGCAGTAGATGTAGATTTCGGTATCGGTGGAGAAGGCGTACTCCTTGCCTGCCTTCTTCTTGCAGGAATAGGCGATGTAACGGCCGTCAGGGCTCCAGCAGAGGTTCTCGATGCCGCCGTAGGGGCCGTTCGGGAGTTGGAACTGCACGTCCGGACCGCCCAGGATGTCCAGGCCCTCGGTGATGATGCCGTTGCCCAGCGGGGCGACGAAGGAATGGTTGATGTCCTCCACCCAATGGTCCCAGTGGCGGTACATCAGGTCCTCGGTCGCGTAGGCATCGGCCTTGGCCAGCAGCGGGTCGGTGTCCACGGGACGCTCGACGGAACTCTTCACGGTGCTCACATACAGGAGTTGGCTCTCATCGGGTGAGAGGGTGAACTCATCGACCCCCCGGGCGACATCCGTCACCTGGACGCGCTCTCCCAGTCTGCCGCCGGCGTAGGGAGCCTTCCAGACCTGACCTCCCTGGAGGAAATAGATCCATCCGCCGTCCGGGGACCAACGGGCGTTGGAGAGGCTTTTCCCGTCCATGGTGAGTCGCGTCGGGGCGCCGCCCTCGGCAGGGATGGTGAAGAGGTTGCGGACGCTCCGGTTGTCGGCGATGGACGTGTAACTCACCCCGTAGAGGATGGTCTTTCCGTCGGGAGACAACTGCGGGTCCGAGAGCCGTCCGAGGGACAGGAGCACTTCCGGAGTCATCCGGCCGTCTTCGATCTTCAGGTCGGCCGGGCCGATGTAACCTTCTTTGGGTTTCATGGGTTCATTTTTGCACGCGAGGAGGGAAAAAGCCGCCAGCGCGAGGGTTAACATTTTTGTTTTCATATAGAACTTATTTGTTTTATTCGTATATTTTCAAGGCGTTACGCAATTCTTCCACCACTTGCTCCCGCAAAGCCTTCGGTTCCAGCACTTCCAGCCTGTTTCCGTGCCGGCAGAGTTCCATGACGAAGTTCGGGTTCGGAATCACCCGCAGGGCGAAGAGGCAGTGGCCGTCCTCTTCCTCCCCGAGGAAGACCTGGCTGGGGTGCAGCGGAAGGTCCCGGAGGTAGGCGGCCTCGCGCCGGGTCGTGCGGATCTTCACCAGCACGGGCGGCTCCCCTTCCGGGAGGTAAATGCCGTAACTGGCCTCGAAGACCTCATCGACCTGGAAGCGTTTCGGCATCTTGAAGTGCTCCCCCGTCGGCTTCAGCGAGAGGATACGGTCCATCGCGTACACCCGCAGGGCTTCCGCCTCCTCGCTGTACGCGACGATGTACCACCGCTTCTCGAATTCCTTGACGGCGAAGGGACGGATGTGCCGGATCTCCTCGTCGTCACTCAGGTATTTGCGGTAGCGGAGTTCCATGCAGGCATTGTCCAGCATCGCCTGCATCACGGTGACGAGGTGCTTCTGCCCGGAGGGGATGTCCTCCACGGATACGCGGCCCGACAGGCGCTCCTTTCCGAGGGACAGGAGGTTATTGACCGTAAAGGTATTGACGAGCCAGTCGACGGACTGGCGCTTGTCCACGGCACTCTCCCCCGCGTCTATATAATATCGGTTCGTGCTGCGGTTGCAGGCGATATCGATGCCGAAGACTTCGGCGACGGCCTCCCGGTGGTTATTGAACGAGCGGCGGGGGTAGTCCGCTCCGCCGTAGCGGGCGGTCCAGCGGTCGGCGATCTCCTGCAGGGACAGGCCTCCCGGGCCTGCGTCGATGAAGGTCTGCACCAGCCAGATGTACTTGTCGATGAGTTCGGAAACCATGGGATTGTGCTGTCGTTTGGCAAAAGTACGGAAAATGCGGGACTTTCACAACTTTCAATTTGATAGGCGGCGCCCGAAAACCGAACCGCACTGGACAGTTTATTACAAATTGCTATCAATCAACTACTTGCAAACAGTTCTTAAAAATATTGTATAATTTTCTGCCAAAAATCTTTCATCTATTAAAATTTTTAATTATGTTTGTAAGCGGTTATTGTTAGCAGTGTATAAAATGGACAAATTCACCCAGAACTACATCGACGGGTTCATGGCGGGCGTGATAGCGCGTAACCCGGGCGAGAAGGAATTCCACCAGGCCGTCCGCGAGGTCGTGGAAAGCGTCGCTCCCTACATCACAGCCTATCCCCATCTGCTGGATCTCAAGATCATGGAGCGCATGGTCGAACCCGAGCGTGTCGTCATGTTCCGTGTCCCCTGGGCGGACGACCGCGGCGAAATCCACATCAACCGCGGCTTCCGCGTGCAGATGAACAGCGCCATCGGCCCTTACAAGGGCGGCATCCGCTTCCATGAAAGCGTGAATCTCTCCATCATGAAGTTCCTCGCGTTCGAGCAGACCTTCAAGAACAGCCTCACCACCCTCCCCATGGGCGGCGCGAAGGGCGGTTCCGACTTCAACCCGAAGGGCCGCTCCGACGCGGAGGTGATGCGCTTCTGCCAGAGTTTCATGACCGAACTGCAGCGCCACATCGGCCACGACACCGACGTCCCCGCGGGTGACATCGGCGTGGGCGGCCGCGAGATCGGCTACCTGTTCGGCCAGTACAAGCGGCTCCGCGACGAATTCACCGGCACGCTCACCGGAAAGGGCCAGGGCTGGGGCGGTTCCCGCCTGCGCCCCGAGGCGACCGGTTACGGCCTCTGCTACTTCACCGAGCAGATGCTCGCGACGCGGGGTGAGAGTTTCCAGGGTAAGACAGTCCTCATATCCGGATCGGGCAACGTGGCCCAGTACGCCGCGCAGAAAGCGATGCGTCTGGGCGCGAAGGTCGTGACCCTCTCGGACTCCAACGGTTACATCCACGATCCTGAAGGATTGGATGAGGAGAAACTTGCTTTTGTATTCGAACTCAAGAACTTCCGTCGCGGTCGAATCAAGGAATATGCGGATCAGTACCCGCAGGCCACCTACTATCCCGACCAGCGTCCCTGGGGCGTTCCCTGCGACATCGCCCTCCCCTGCGCCACGCAGAACGAGATCGAGAAGGAGGATGCCGAGAAACTCGTTGCCGGCGGCTGCTTCTGCGTCGCTGAAGGTGCGAACATGCCTTCCACGCCGGAAGCCATCCGCATCTTCCAGGGCAACGGCCTCCTCTACGCTCCCGGTAAGGCCTCCAACGCGGGCGGCGTCGCCACCTCCGGCCTGGAGATGACCCAGAACTCCATCCGCCAGAAATGGACGGCCGAGGAAGTGGACGCCCATCTGCACCGCATCATGGCCGACATCCACTCCGCCTGCCTCAAGTACGGCACCGAGGACAACGGCTACATCAACTACGTCAAAGGCGCCAACATCGCCGGCTTCATCAAGGTCGCCAACGCGATGGTGGACCAGGGACTGGTGTAGGTCCCCGTTCAAGGTTCGCTGAAATCTTACCCGTAGGTCCATCGTTGGACCTACGGGTAAATTTATCCCGGTATTTTCGTGCCATGGGTCCAGCGGATGGACCTACGGGCATGTCCGGGCACTGCGGATTTGCAGAAACAGGTTATTATCATTAATTTAGTGAGTTCAAACTTGCTGAAGCGATGAGAAGAATCCTTTCCTGCATCCTGGCGGCCGCGCTGACGGCCGTGGCCGCACTGGCGGCGCCCAAGACCACCACGCTCCTTTCCCCGAACGGGAAACTCACCGTGAATCTGGAAACGGGTTCCGGCAGTGTGTCCTACACGGTCGTCAAAGACGGGAAACCTGTCTATGAGGTACGCGACATCCGCCTCGTGACCGGGACGGAAACCATCCCCGACGGGAATGTCAAGGTCGGGAAGACGCGTTTCGTGTACGACCGCTTCCAGCCGGTCGTCCCGCTCAAGTTCTCGACCATCACCGATGAGTGCAACGAGACGGAACTCGTGCTGGGCAAGGGTGTGTCGATGCTGCTCCGCATCATGGACAACGGTGTCGCATACCGGTTCATGATGGACCGGAACGGCGACGTGGAGGTCTATGACGACCATTTCCTCTTTATTCCGGCCGAAGGGTTCACGGCCAATTACCAGACGGCCCGTTCCTTCAACACTTCCAGCGAGGAGCCTTACCGCAGCGGTTCGCTCGCGGATTGGGCCGCGTCGGACCGCACCCTGGCCACGTCTCCGCTCCTTCTTTCGCGCGCGGACGATACGCAACTCCTCATCGGCGAAAGCGACCTGGACGATTATCCGCACCTGTTCCTGACCACGGACGGAACGGCCATTCTGCCTACCTATCCCAAGTATCCTGTCCGTTGGGAACCGCGCGGGGACCGGAGCGAGGAAATCCTGGAGGAAGCGCCGTACATCGCCAAGACTTCCGCCAGCCGGAATTTCCCGTGGCGCTGGGTGGCCGTGACCGATTCCAAGGGAATCATCGAGCAGACGCTTCCGGCCCAACTCTCCCGCCGAAATGCCCTCAAGGACGTCAGTTGGATCCATCCCGGCCAGTTCTCCTGGGAATGGTGGAACGGCGCCGCGCCCTACGGCCCCGACGTGGACTTCAAGGCGGGGTGCAACCTCGCCACCTACAAGTACTACGCGGATTTCGCCGCCAAATACGGGGTGGAGTATATCCTGCTGGACGAAGGCTGGGCCCGTTCGACGACGGATCCCTTCCACGGGAATGACGACCTGGACATCCACGAACTCATCCGCTACTGCAATGGCATCGGCGTGAAAATCGTGCTCTGGGTGCCCTGGCTCACGGTTTACAACCACTTCGACACCATCTTCAAGACCTATGCGGAGTGGGGCATCCCGGCCATGAAGATCGACTTCATGGACCATGCCGACCAATGGATGGTGAACTTCTACAAGCAGGTGACCAGGGAGGCGGCCAAGTACCACATCGTCCTCGACTGGCACGGCGCATTCACTCCGGCCGGCCTGGAGTATGAGTACCCGAACCTCCTCAGTTACGAGGGTATCCTGGGCCTGGAACAGATGGAGCGCTGCCAGCCGAAGAACACGGTGTGGATCCCGTTCATCCGCAATGCCGCGGGCGCCGCGGACTTCACCCCCGGCGGCATGTACAACCTGCAGCCCGACCGCTACCGCGCCGTCCGCCCGAACAGCGGCGCCCCGGGCACCCGCGCCTTCAACATGGCGCTGTACGTCATCCTCGAGAGCGGCGTCCAGATGCTCTGCGACAATCCCACCCGCTACTACGAGAATGACGACTGCACCCGCTACATCGCCAGTGTCCCGACTACCTGGGACGAGACCCGCGCCCTGGAGGCCAAGGCCGGCGAATACATCGTCGTAGCCAAGCGAAAGGGCGACAAGTGGTTCATCGGCGGCATCACCAACGGTACCGAGCGCGACTTCCACCTCAAACTCGACTTCCTTACGCCCGGCCGGCACCGGATGACCGCCTTCAAGGACGGTGTCAACGCCGGCTACCAGGCCATGCACTACAACAAGGTCGAAAAGAATGTCGACAGCACGGAAACCCTCGACATCCACATGGCCCGCAACGGCGGCTGGGCGGCGGTGATCGAATAAGATCAGGCCCTCGTCCCACCGGACGGAGGGCAGGCCGCGAAAACCCGGGCAAATCGTTCCCACCGTCCCATCAGATGGACCTTTGGCCACGATAAGTGTCAAGGTGCATCCAAGTAGCGCGCCACATCTTCCATTGAGAAGGATGTGACGCGGACGATTTGATGGATATCGGCACTGAAGCGGCGGCGGATCTGGCGTACCAGATCCTGCCGCTGTTCTTCATTCAATTCAGAGGAGCCATTCTTCCCGAACAAGGATTGGCAAAGATCCGGAATGGCCGCATAGAGGACCTGGTCCCGGAAGGAGGGGAGGTCGTTTCCATGCAGTTCTCGACGACGCTTGGCCTTGGATGAGTTCTGCAAGTAAAAATTCATTCGCTTGGGTGTCTTGAAAATGGACTCCACGAATTGGACCGGCACGTAGGATTGTGGAAGTATATAACCATCCTCCCCTATTAACCAGTCGGATGGTAGAACTAGTTTCGTGTGTAACAACCGCCTGGCCGCATTGATAGACAAAGTCCCCAGTCGGACTGATTTGGGAGGAGAGACTTGGAAAAAAGTCCGACCCGTTCCCCAACGGTACGCGGAAGGATACAGGCAGATATTGGCCGCCACCGGGTTCATTTCCACATAGGCGACCGCCCAATGAAAGGATTCGTCATCCGGGCTGACCCGTTGGATATCCACTTTGTTACGTCTCAGCGCTTCCTTGATGCCATATTTCTTCGACAGATATCTGGAACAGTACTTCTTGAAAGCGTCTACGAAAAGCCGCGCATCATCTTTAGTACAGTAAAGGACAAAGTGAACGTGGTTTGACCTCAGCGTAAAGGAAAGTACTGTCACCCCAAGCAAGAATGACAAGACCGCAACATAGTTCATTCCCACCTTGTAGTCATCATCGTCCCGGAACCAGAGGCCTTCTTTCAGGTGTTCAGTCGTAACCAGCCAATAGTCTTTAGAACAGCCATCCTTCGGCCTCATCCTCCTCGTCGCTCTCATAGTCTTCCTCCGTTTCACCGAACCTTTCCATTTCAGCTTTTTCCCCGGCCATCCAGGATAGGAACCAACGATGGCACTCTTGCTCGTGCTTCTGATGCTCTTCTTCCGTATAACAGTCCCGGACAGGGAAACGAACCTCTTCATCCCAAAGTAGATCCAGTGCCTGCTGGTACTTGCCGATCAGGTTCGCCCGTTCAATGGCCGTAGGCTCCCTCAGGAGATACTCGTCATCCGTTTTCGGCACCCGTGTCTCACCCCCCCGGATGTCAATCATATAATGCTTCTTCCAGGGAAGGACATAGTATTGGGCGCCGGACTCATTTTCGTACTTTCCCGGATTCCGCAAGACGTCCAGCATATCCAACAATTTATGGATCATCACGTTTCTGGCGATTCTGTTTCCACTTATTTTCCTGATAAACTTTTCATAAGAAGGGTTCCAGACCGTTTCTCCCAGCATCCAATTCCGCCTGGCAGTCTCATCGTCCCCAAAGATCTGGGGCATATTGGCACCCAACAGGTCCTCAGCCGGCACTTCGAACTTAGACTTGGGCCGTTTCATCTTCAAAGGCGGCACGAAATGATCCAACGCCGCCTTCCACTCTGGATCACCATCCACATCGACACAATACAGGAACCGAGTATAATCAGATCCTGCATAGAGGGCGTGCATCATACCCACTACCATCTCGTCGAAATTCTTTGCCCTCGCCATCACCCGGAACGAATGGCCCACCAAACTGAAGCGCTCCTTCCACGACCAGTCCAGGGAAGTAAGTTGGATGATGCTCATACATTGACTCAAGACGCTCATATCTCTCTCACATTAAGTTGAACAAATGGATGCGGACGGCATCCTTTGCAAATATAGTCGTTCGTCCAGAAACGGCAACACGTTTTGTTGCCATTTACAAGAAAAAAGTTGCCACATCGTGGCCTTCGTCCCATTTACTGTAGGGCAGGCCGCGAAAACCCGGGCAAATCGTTTCCATCGTCCCATAGAATGGACTTGAAGCCACGATACCCCACTAAAAAAGTTTCCCGCACATCGAAAGAAGCGCGGGAAATGCATTCTGGAAGGCCGGATGGACCTACGGGTACAGTCTCAAGCGGAAAGGTCGGAACTACAGTTCCACCGGCTTGTACTTGGGCACGAGGGACTTCATGATGACCCAGGCGATGAGGTACGCGAGACCGCAGAAGCAGAACATGATGAAGTAGCCCGCGGGCTTGCCCTCGAAGCCGAGGAAGCGGAAGGCGGGACCGGCGTTCTCCGCGTAGGTGAACAGTTTGCCGGCAATCTTCTGGATGAACATCGAACCGACACCGCCGGCCATGGCGCCGATACCGGTCACGGTCGCGATGGCACCCTTCGGGAACATGTCACCGATGGTGGAGAAGAGGTTCGCGCTCCAGGCCTGGTGGCCGGCGGCCGCGAGGCCGATGAGGATGGCGGGAATCCAGGCGGAGTTGAAACGCATGCCCAGCGGCTGCGCCAGCAGGGCGCAGAGCGGGAAGAACGCGAAGATGAGCATCGCGAGCATGCGGCCCGGATAAGGATGCATACCCTTCTTCTCGACGAAAATCTTCGGCAGGTATCCGCCGCCGATGGAGACCACCGTCACGATGAGGTAGAGCGTGAAGATGAGCCACTGTCCCAGCGGCGTGGTCACAGGCGCGTTGAACTGGTTGCTGAAGTAGGAAGGAGCCCAGAACAGGAAGAACCACCACACGCCGTCCGTGAAGAACTTACCCGTGATGAACTGCCAGGTCTGCTTGAAAGTGAAGCACTTCCACAGGGAAACCTGCTTCTCTTCCGCCTGAGCGGCCGCCGCGGGGGCCTTGGCCGCCTCTTCCGCGTCGTCCTGGTGGATATACTCCAGTTCAGCCTCGTTCACATGCTTGCTCTTCTCGGGCTTCTCGTACATGAAGGCCCAGAAGAACATCCAGATGAAGCCCAGGGCACCGATGATGATGAAGGCCATCTCCCAGCCGAACTTCATCGCGAGCGGCGGGATGCACAGCGGCGCGGCGAGCGCACCGACCGAAGCGCCGGCGTTGAAGATGGATGTCGCGAAGGCGCGGTCCTTCTTCGGGAAATACTCGGCCGTCACCTTGATGGCGGCCGGGAAGTTGCCGGCCTCGCCGAGCGCGAGGATGCCGCGGCACAGGAGGAACAGGTAAACGGAAGTCGTCGATATGGCCAGGGCGACGTTGGAAGCGACCTCCACCCCCTTGAGGGCGGCGAGATCCTGTCCGACGAGGGCCCCCGTGGCCCAACCGCAGGCGGCGTGCAGGCACGCGCCGGCGGACCACACGCCGATGGCGATCAGATAGCCCTTCTTCGTGCCCATCCAGTCCACGAACTTGCCCGCGAACAGGCAGGCGATGGCGTAGAAGATGGAGAAGAAAGCGGTGATGGTGCCATAATTGTCGTCATTCCAGTGGAATTCCGGCTTGATGAAGTTCTCGTACGTGAGGGACAGCACCTGGCGGTCCAGGTAGTTGACGGTCGTCGCCACGAACAGCAGCGAGCACAGCCACCAGCGCCAGTTGGTCATCAGTTTTTTCTGTGTTTCACCCATATCTTGTCAGATTTTAGATTTCTCCACTTCGCTACGCTTCGGCCGGAATGACAGAACGCACGGCGGCGCGCATGCCTTCGGCCTGGATGAGGGCGAGGTCGGCCTCGAGGAGGTCGGTCAGGCCCGGGATGGCGT
>JAEEGK010003147.1_pt1 | contig 41287 bp, 38 predicted proteins | sample 8958771 | NCBI WGS metagenome assembly JAEEGK01 (sample SAMN16246547, study PRJNA631951) | gut metagenome | biome: gut microbiome; feature: rumen; material: SC-attached | host: Bos | place: Iran: Karaj | collected 2018-10
CGAGCAGGGGAAGAAGGTAGCCGACAGTATCGTAAATATCCGCCGCCGACATGTATTCCGCAGCGGGACCGGACTGACGGATACCCTGTGGTATTCCAATTTCGCATCCGGCTGCGCTTTGATTGTACCTGCTGTGCTGGCTAAGGCTGCTGTTCCCTTCAACCCATATATGTATTACGACCACTATGTTACTCTGTTCTGCGCCAATGAGGGTAAGGTCGTATCTCTGCCAGAATCGCTTTTGTTACACCGTGAGCATGGCAGTAACCAAAGCAGTGTGCTTCAAGGTGTGACAGACCGAGAAAGCTATTATCGCATCCGGGTGGATAGGCCTACATCCGCGGTGATTTGGCTGGAGGAAAGATTTCCGGCGGACGATGAACTGAAAAAGATTTTGGTTCAAGGCAGAGAATGGCTGGAAGCACGTCGGGACTACAGCAGGGGCAAACGTGATTGCTGGAGAGCGATATGGCGTTATCGACGGTTTTCTATCAAAGCGTCGCTGCTTGAACTAGCTATGCCATATCTGCCGTTATTCGTTCTGCGTTTTTTTTTCTGGCTCAGCAGGAATAACTACGTTTGAATGTCAGGTGATTTGAACATGAAAGTTTTTGTTACTGGTGTCAACGGACAGCTCGGCCATGATGTGATGAACGAGCTGGCTCGGCGTGGACATACGGCGACCGGAAGCGATATTACACCGACCTATGCCGGCGTGGCTGATGGCAGCGCTGTGACGTCAATGCCCTACCGCACTATGGATATCACTGATGCAGTCCAAGTAAGGGAAGTGTTGGCGGCACTTCAACCGGATGCCGTCATCCACTGCGCGGCGTGGACAAATGTTGATGGGGCGGAGGATCCGGCAAATGTACCGAAAGTCCGGGCGATCAACGGCGAGGGGACCCGAAATATTGCCGAAGTCTGCCGTGAACTGGACAGCCGGATGATGTATATCAGTACAGACTATGTTTTTGACGGCCAGGGCACGGAGCCTTGGAAACCGGATTGCAAGGATTACCGACCGCTCAATGTTTACGGGCAGACCAAACTGGAGGGCGAACTTGCAGTCTCTGGGCTTTTGGAAAAGTATTTCATCGTTCGGATCGCCTGGGTTTTCGGCTTGAGCGGTAAAAATTTCATCAAGACCATGCTGAATGTGGGACGGACCCATGACAGCGTCCGCGTTGTGAACGATCAGATCGGTACGCCGACTTATACCTTTGACCTGGCGCGTCTGCTGGCCGACATGATTGAAACGGAAAAATACGGCTACTATCATGCGACAAACGAAGGCGGCTATATCAGTTGGTACGACTTCACCTGTGAAATATACTGTCAGGCAGGGCTGAAAACTATCGTCAACCCGGTCACCACAGAGGAGTATGGTGTCTCTGTGGCGGCACGGCCCTTCAATAGCCGATTGGACAAATCCAAACTGCGTGAGATGGGCTTTGAACCCCTTCCGGATTGGAAGGATGCCGTGGCACGATACCTCAAGGAAATCGAGTAAAGGGAGCTTTGAAATCTGCTATGCGGAATGCTGCAATTGGATTCTATACGTTCTTGCGTGATATCTACCGGGAACGTTCCATCCTTTGGGGATTGGCAAAGAACGATTTTAAAGCGCGCTTTGCCGCATCCTTTTTGGGAGGCGCTTGGGCGTTCATACAGCCTCTTGTGACGCTGCTGGTGTTTTGGTTCGTGTTCGAGGCTGGATTTAAAAATCCTCCGGTCAGTGGTGTGCCCTTCATTATGTGGCTGACGCCTGCGTTCCTGATCTGGTCTTTTTTTGCTGATACGCTCTCTAACGGCTCTAACTGCCTGATCGAATATGGCTATCTGGTAAAAAAAGTGAATTTCCGCGTCAGCATGCTTCCACTGGTAAAGATAATTTCCTCTGGTTTTGTTCATGCGGCATTCATCCTCTTTATCCTGTTCATGATGGCCTGCTGTAAGGTGTCGTTTTCCATTTACAATCTTCAGGTAATATACTATTTTCTTTGTACCTGCATTCTGCTCATCGGCCTTTGCTGGCTACTGTCGGCTATGGCTCCGTTTGTCAAAGATGTGGTGAATCTGATCGGAGTCGTGATTCAGATCGGCTTCTGGATGACGCCTATTTTCTGGTCACCAGACAATATGAGCCCGGTCGTCCAGAACGTGTTGAAGCTAAACCCGATGTTTTATATCTGTCGCGGCTATCGTGATACGTTCATCGATCATGTGTGGTTCTGGCAGCGTGGTTACACCAATCTTTTCTTTTGGGTTGTGACATGCTTATGTTTTGTTGCCGGAGCTCTGCTTTTCAAAAGGTTGCGTCCGCAGTTTGCGGACGTGCTGTAAGGAGGTGCTCGGATGGACGAAGAATTTGTTATCAAGGTTGAGCACCTTTCAAAAGCATATAAGCTTTATGAAAAGAAGAGCGATCGCCTGCGGGAAGCACTGAGCATCACCGGTAAACAGTATCACAAACCATTCTATGCACTGAATGATATAGCTTTTGAAGTCAAACGCGGAGAGACCGTGGGGATTATCGGAACCAACGGTAGCGGGAAATCTACCCTCTTAAAAATCCTGACCGGCGTAGTCGCTCCGAGCGGCGGTTCATTCGAGGTGAACGGAAGAATCTCGGCCCTGTTGGAGCTGGGGACCGGGTTCAATATGGAGTATACCGGCCTTCAGAATATTGATCTTCATGGGACCATGATGGGCTTCAGCAAGGAGGAAATGGAGAACCGTAGAGAGCAAATCATTCAGTTCGCAGATATCGGGGATTATATCAATCAACCGGTCAAAAACTATTCCAGCGGCATGTTTGCACGACTGGCCTTTGCTGTGGCGATTAGTATCGAGCCGGAAATCCTGATTGTAGACGAGGCACTCAGCGTTGGCGATGTTTTTTTTCAGAGCAAGTGTTTTCGTAAGTTCGACGAGCTGAGGGACAACGGTGTATCAATCCTGTTCGTCTCCCATGATACAGCCTCAGTCAGAAAGATGTGTTCTCGTGTCCTTTGGATCGAGAAGGGCGAGCAAAGGATGTTCGATACCAGCGATAAGGTTTGCAACGCATACTTTAATTCGCAGCTGCAGCAATTAAGCCAAGAAAACGAAGGGATCGTAGAGCAACTCGATACACAGGAAATGCCGGTTGAGAGCGCTGAGCAATCTGTTGAATACCCTCAGATCACACCGAATGCTGACAGCAGGCTTTCTGATCGGGTGGAGATCAAGTCCGTAGCCATAAGGAACTCGACTGGGCAGCTGGTTCATGATGTTAATCCGGATGAAGTGTACTCCGTCGGCATAGTGACAGCATTTGCGCAGGATATGGAACGTGTGATTGTTGGCTTTGAAATGGATAACGCGAAGGGGATACCTATCATAGCTGCGAACACTTTCGAGAAAACGGAACAGGTATTCTCTGTAAACAGTGGCACCGTCATAGAAACGGTTTTTCAGTTCCGTATGCCGAAACTGCACAGTGGGGCTTATGAAATATGTCCGGCAGTAGCGCTTGGTGTTCAGGACAGCCATGTGAATTTGACTTGGCTGCATGGTGTGCTGAGTATAAATATGCTTCGTTCAGGATACGAGGTCGCGGAATTTGGTTTGGACTATAAAAGCACCAATCGAGAACTGAGCGATTGGAAGCTAACCTAAAGAAATCAAGGTCGTTGTGCTTTGCCGTGCTCCCAAAATACATGATTGTGACGCTCCAGTCAGAAAAAGCATAGACTTCAGGAGTTGTTATGGAGTTTACGAGTGTTCGTGCGAGGAGCGCTGTTGTATGAAGATTGTAACCAGGGAAACCTGTTATATTTGCGGGAAGAAAGAGGACTTCTTGCATGAAAATGATGCGACTCTTCTTCGGGATGCGCATTGTGCTGGCTGTGGGGCTTCGCTTCGGAATAGTGATGTAATGCATAGTGTCATCCGTGCGTTGTTAGGCTGTGATAAAACCTTTCCAGAAGTTAGAGAGCAACTTGCTGGCTATAGGATTCTGAATACTTGTTCCTCCGGTTCCCTACACGAAGCATTGAAGCAAATGCCGAGTTACTTATGCAGCGAATACTATGATGACGTGCCCAACGGAGAAAAAATCGATGACAAAACCTATTGTGTAGATCTATGTGATATTCCTTTTCCGAATGGACGGTTTGACCTTGTTGTTTCTGAAGATGTACTTGAACATGTCCGAGATTTTGAAACAGCATTTCAAGAGTTGAGGCGGGTGCTTATTCCAGGAGGATTTCACGTCTTTACGGTTCCAGTGCATGAGGGGCGAAAGACCAAATCTAGGATAAGCAATCCTAATCGAGTGTTCCACGGTGATCCGATTCGGGAGGAAGGAACACTTGTCTATACAGATTTTGGCGATGATACGCCGGAGATTCTGCAACGATACGGTTTCGATGTAGAAGTATGTAGGTGGCATTCCTTTTATAAATCAAACCAGATAACAGATGTGGATACCAGCTATGAAGAATATCTGAATAATGCCGGAACCATGCAAAAATACTTCCGATATAATTCGGTTGTCTTTATTTCAAAAAAAACAGAGTATTTCAAATTGAGGAAACCAATGGAGTTTACGGGTGAACGCCTCGTGCTTGGTGAGGTGGATAAGGAATTGGAAACCGAGCATTTGGATCGATACCGCTTTGCTCTCCAGTTTGCTGCGGGCAAGACGGTGCTGGATGCCGCCTGCGGCACGGGATATGGCACGTCGATGTTGGCGCAGGTAGCCGAAAAAGCGGTTGGCATTGATATTTCGGAAGAAGCCGTGGAATATGCGCAGGAACACTATTCCAATGGAAAGACAGAATTCGCTGCGGCGTCCATCGCATCCCTGCCATTCCCTGAGCATTGTTATGATGCAGTCGTTTCCTTTGAGACTCTGGAACATGTGGATCAAGAGGTACAGCGCAGCTTCCTGAGGGAAATCTGCCGTGTGTTGAAGCCGGAGGGGGTCCTAGTGATATCCACTCCGAATCGGGAAGTCTATGATAATCGCGGTGTCAATGAGTTCCATGTAGCGGAAATGACTGATCGAGAATTCCGGGACTTCTTGGGTGGTAAATTTGAACATATCCAGTATTTTACTCAAAAATGGGAAGTCTGTGATACGATTATCGGAGAAGATGAAGGAACCGCAAAATTAACTAATGGGCTTGCATTGGAGAAAGCGGAGTACCTGATCGCGGTTTGTTCCCAGAAGGACCTTCCGGAAATAGCGACACAGGTATCCATAAACGAGGATGGTCGGCTTTCAAAGCTGACGAGCTGGGCGGTTGAAAACGATCGGCGGAATACAGCGAGTAACAAACATATTGCAAAACTGGACAGTGAAATAGACGGATATCAAAAAGAACTGAAGAATCAGCTTGAGCAGAGTCAAAAACTGAAGGAGCGTCTCGAGGCACAAGAGCAGGAACTGATCAACAAAAGCGGCCACATAGAGCAGCTTCTGGAAAGTGAACGGACTCTAAGCAACCGTATTGCTGAACAGCACACTCAGATTGCACTTCAGGAGCAGGAGCTTCACAACAAAGAAGGGCATATAGATTTGCTGCTCCAGAGCGAAAGAGTCTTGGCTGACGCAGTGGAGAAACAGACGCAGGTCCTTCTTAACAAGGAAGGGCATATCCAGCAGCTGCTTGAGAGCGAGCGCAGCCTAAACCGTCACTCTGAGGACCAGGAGCAGGAGCTCCGCGAAAAAGAAAGCCGCATACAAGAGCAGGAACAGGAGCTCTTTGCAAAGGAGAGCCATATTGAGCAACTGCTGGCAAGCGAGCAAGAGCTACGCACAGGCATGACGGAGCAGGAGCAAGAGCTCAATAATAAACGGGGACATATTGAACTGCTGTTGGAGAGCGAACGGAGCTTGAACCGTCAGGTCGCAGAGCAGGCACAGGACATAAATAATCAGACCGGTCACATTGAGTTGCTACTTCAATCCGAACGCGATCTGCAGGCGGAACTGAATCGGATCAAAGGCTCCCGGTCCTGGCGGCTGATGTCAATCCTGTGGAAGATAAGGGCAGCTATCGCACCGAAGGGCAGCAAGCGTTCCCTGTTACTTGGTATGCTTTGGCTGTTACTGCGCCATCCGCTGAAATTCCTGCATAAATGTACGCCGAAGAGAATAGTGAATTTCTTCAGGTCACTCCGCAGAGAAGGCGCCGGACGGACGTCCGCACACCTGAAGCAGACGGTTAGGGGAATTCCGCCGGAGCCGATAGATATAAAACCGTTGGAGGTCATGCAGATCCCGGAGCCGGAGGAAGACAAAGATACCGAAGCATATGACACACTTGCTGTGCCGGAATGGTCCGATCCCGACGTTTCCATCGTAATTCCCGTGTACAATCAGTTCGATTATACCTATTTATGCGTGAAATCCATTCTGGAAAACAGCGGGGACGTAGCATACGAAATCATCATTGCCGACGATTGCTCGACGGACGTGACGAGGAAAATCGACAGCGTCATCAGCGGGCTGCATGTCATACATAACAGCGAAAATCTGCGATTCCTGCGCAACTGCAACAACGCTGCGAAGCAAGCGCGGGGGAAATATATCCTGTTCCTCAATAACGACACTCAGGTGCAGAAGGATTGGCTTGCACCTTTGGTGGAACTGATCGAACGCAGCAGCGAAATCGGCATGGTTGGGTCCAAACTTGTCTATCCCGACGGGCGACTGCAGGAAGCAGGCGGCATTCTCTGGAAGGATGGTAGCGCGTGGAACTATGGCAACGGCTCTGATCCCGAACTGCCAGAATACAACTATGTCAAGGAAGTGGACTATATTTCCGGGGCGGCCATCATGATCCGGCGTAGCCTTTGGGAGAAGATCGGCGGCTTCGATGATCGCTTTGCACCAGCCTACTGTGAGGATAGTGACCTGGCATTTGAGGTGCGGAAGCATGGCTACAAGGTGATGTACCAGCCACTTTCCGTGGTGGTTCATTTTGAGGGGGTATCCAACGGAACGGATCTTTCCAGCGGGCAAAAGGCATATCAGGTAGAGAATCAAAAGAAGTTCTTTGCGAAGTGGAAGGACGTTCTGGAGGCGGAGCACCTGCCGAATGGGGAAGCGCCGTTCTTGACGCGGGAACGAGGCACAGGAAAAAAACTACTGCTGATGGTGGATCATTACGTTCCGCAATTTGACAAGGATGCGGGAAGCAGGACGGTTTTCCAGTATTTACGGCTCTTTACCGATGAAGGCTACCATGTGAAATTTATAGGCGACAATTTCTATCCCCACCAGCCCTATACACAGATCCTTCAGCAAATGGGGGTCGAAGTCCTGCACGGTCCGTGGTATGCGAACCACTGGAAAGAATGGCTGGAGGAAAACGGCAGGTATTTCAGTTATGCTTTTCTGAATCGGCCGCATATTTCTGTGAAATATATAGATGCTGTTAGAGAGCTAACACCTGCGAAGATCGTGTACTATGGTCATGACCTGCACTTCCTTCGAGAACGCAGGGAGTATGAGCTTACTGGAAACGCATCACTACTGAAATCGTCAAAAGAACAGAAAGCAAAAGAATTATCCCTGATGAGGAAAGCCGATGTTGCATATTATCCTTCCTATGTGGAAGTTGAAGAAATCAACAGAGAGGATCCCAACATCAATGTAAAAGCGATTCCTGCGTATCTGTTTACAGATAATAACGACGTTACATATCTGCCGGAGCAACGTAAAAACATGATGTTCGTTGGAGGCTTCTCACATGGGCCAAATGTGGATGCCGTGAAGTGGTTTGCTTCCGAGATCATGCCTCAGTTGACATGTTTGCTGCCAGATGCGGTCGTTTACATCATTGGTTCCAACCCGCCGAAGGAGATCCTTGATCTCGGAACGGACAGACTGAAAATTGTCGGTTTTATAAGCGACGCGGAACTCGCTGCGTATTATAGCAGTTGCCGTCTTGCTGTTGTTCCCCTTCGCTATGGAGCGGGTATAAAGGGTAAGGTCGTGGAAGCGATGCACTGCGGCATGCCGATCATCACGACCAAAGTAGGCGCTGAAGGTATCAGTGGTGCGGAAAAGATTCTGTGCATAGCGGACGACAGCCGAGAATTTGCTGCGGTTACTGCGAAACTCTATGAGGATGGACCTGATTTGATACGCAGAAGCAAAGCAGGGGTTCGATATGTAGCGGAGGTTTTCTCAGCAGAAAACGCAAAGCGTGTGATCGGGCCAGACTTTGATATGGTTTTACGGGAGTACAGTTGAATGGTAATCACTAAGACGCCGTTCCGCATGTCTTTTTTCGGCGGTGGAACGGATATGGAAGAGTTTTTCCGGGAGCACAGCGGTTCAGTGCTGTCCACCACTTTTGACAAGTACTGTTATGTGACGGTACGGCATCTGCCGAGATTCTTCGAGTACAGTTCTGAATTTGTCTATGCAAAGACAGAACGGGTGACCTCCGTGGAAGAGATCAATCACCCGGCGATCCGTAATGCCATGACAATGCTGGATATGCATGAGATCCGCCTGACCTATGAGGGCGACCTACCCGCCCGATCCGGCCTGGGGACCAGCAGCTCTTTCGCTGTGGGTATGCTGAACGCATTTCATGCGCTCAAAGGCCGCTATGCGGATAAGCGGAAGCTGGCGGAGGAAGCAATTTTCCTGGAAAGGACGCTCTGCGGAGAAGCTGGTGGCTGGCAAGATCAGATCGCGGCTTCCTACGGCGGCTTTAATCGGATAACCTTCAACGGGGACGGCTTTGATGTTTCGCCGGTCATTGTCTCTCCCGAACGGAAGAAACGACTGAATGAAAACCTGTTGTTGTTTTTCACCGGTTTTACGCGACTTTCCTCCGAAATCCAGAAAGCAAACTCCGGAAGCAATGCGGATAAAACGGCAAGACTTCTGGAGATGCTGTCCCTGGTGGACGAGGCGGAACGGATCTTGACAGACAAAGAAAGGGATCTGGACGATTTCGGCCGCCTTCTCGATCACACGTGGAAGCTGAAACGGGGTACAGGCGCAGCTGTCTCCACAGATGGCATCGACGCGCTGTATGAAAAAGGAATCCGCGCCGGCGCCTTGGGCGGAAAGTTGCTCGGCGCAGGCGGCGGCGGCTTCATGGTGTTTTATGTTCCCATGGACAAGCAGGCGGCAGTAAAAAAGGAACTGGACGGCTTGATCCATGTGCCGTTCCGTTTTGAAAATGGCGGAACACAGGTGCTGTATTATACGCCGGAAGACTTTACACCCAGAGAATCATGAAAGGCGGGTGACCGTCATGAAGCTGTCGACGCTAAGAATTTACAATGAGCTGCTTGTCCGTTATCCTGAACTGGAAAGCTGCAAAGACGCCGTTCTTTCTTCTATAACAACGCTTATTGACTCCTTTCAAAACGGAAGCAAGCTGTTGGTCTGTGGAAATGGAGGCAGTGCAGCGGACAGTGAACATATCGTGGGGGAACTGATGAAAGGGTTTAAGCTGCCCCGCCAGATGGACGAGAAGACCCAGGCTCGGATGCGTGCCATGTTTCCCGAAGAAGCGGATGGGATGATCCGCAATCTTCAGGGTGCCGTCCCGGCGATCAGCTTGGTGAGCCAGACCGCGCTGATGACTGCATTCAGCAACGATCAGGCGGTGCAGTATGTTTTTGCTCAGCAGGTGATGGGCTACGGGGAACCGGGCGATGTTCTGCTGGCCATCAGCACATCCGGGAACTCGGAGAATATTCTCCATGCAGCCCGCACTGCAAAGATCCGGGGAGTTAGCGTGATCGGACTGACCGGTGAAAGCGGCGGGAAGCTCAAAGTGCTTTCGGACATCACGATTTGTGCGCCTTCCTCTGTTACCTATCAGATCCAGGAATACCATCTTCCAATTTACCACTGCCTCTGCGCTTGCGTGGAAAACGAGATATTCGGAGAAGAATAATGATAGCTGTCATCATGGCAGGAGGAAAGGGAACACGAATCGCCTCCATCTCGAGGAATATCCCCAAGCCTATGCTTCCTATTGAGGGCGTACCGGTACTGGAACGGGAACTGGAGTGTCTTTGCTCCCAGGGTTTTACAGAAGTAATACTTACCGTGGGCCATTTGAAGGACGCAATCATCGATTATTTCGGTGATGGGAGCGGCCTTTCCCCGGCAACGGGCAAGCCCTTCGGTGTGAAAATCGACTATTTTGAGGAAACAGAGCCCTTGGGAAATGCTGGCGCGCTGTATGAACTGCGGGACCGGCTGACGGAGGACTTCCTGCTACTAAATGGCGACGCGATTTTTGACGTGGATTTCAACCGTTTTGTGGATGCGCACCGGAGAATGGGCGGCCTTGCGACGCTGTTCACGCACCCAAACAGCCACCCTTATGACAGTGGCCTGATCATCGCAGGCAAAGATGGTACGGTGTTGGAATGGTTGACAAAAGAGGACGAGCGTCCCAAATGGTATAGAAACCGGGTTAATGCGGGGCTGCATGTGTTGTCACCGAAGTTGTTTGAGGAACGCCCTGACACGCCGAAGGTGGATTTGGACCGTCAGATACTGAAACCCCTGGCCGGGACCGGGAAGCTGTTCTGCTATGACAGTCCGGAGTATGTCAAGGATATGGGGACGCCGGAGCGCTATGCTGCCGTGTGTGAGGATTTTCATCGCGGTGTCGTGACGGCGAAAAACCTGAGGAATAAGCAGAGAGCCGTGTTTCTGGATCGGGACGGTACGATCAATAAGTACGTCGGTTTTCTGAGAAGCCCGGAGAAGCTGGAACTGCTCCCCGGCGCAGCGGAGGCGATCAAAAGGATCAACAAGACCGGTTATCTGGCGATCGTGGTAACGAACCAGCCGGTGATCGCTCGCGGCGAGATCACGGTAGAGCAGTTGGACGAGATCCACAATAAGCTGGAAACACTGCTGGGGCAGGAGGGGGCCTATCTGGACGCTATCTACTACTGTCCGCATCATCCGGATAAAGGCTTTCCCGGCGAGATCCCAGAGCTGAAAATCGACTGCGACTGCCGCAAGCCAAAGCCGGGGATGCTGCTGCAGGCGGCGAAGGATTTCAACATCGATCTGAACCAGTCCATCATGGTTGGCGACGACGAGCGGGACATGGAAGCTGGAAGGGCCGCCGGTTGCAGGACAGTATGGGCTGATCGGATTCTTGAAGTACTGAGAGAGGAGTAGATCGGATGTCTGCGAGTATAGAAACGACGGAAAACAGTTTAGATAACCAATCCGCTGCCAAGCGCCGCATGATTACATACCTCCTGTTAATGCTCTTTCTGATGGCTTACTCCGCGATGTTCACGTTTTATACAGCGATTGCAAGAAGCACTGTGCCCATCATGGATTTTTGGCGGTGGATCTATAAGTTCGGATCGTCATGCCTGAATGGGAGCATGTCTCTTACGACCTTTCTCCAGGATGGGGGCGAGCATTCGCAGGCACTGAATATGTATATTATTTTTTCGGTTCTGAAAAGACACCATTTCAATGTACAGCCTTTGGTCTATTATGGGTGTGCGGTGATTTCCTGTCAGGGAATGCTCCTGCTGGTCTATTTTCTCCAGAGATGTAAGAATGACCGCAATTCAGTCTATCTTTTGACGGGCGGTATACTGACCGTAATGATCGTTTTCAACTATAACGCATGGGAAATGGTAACGGAGCCGTTTAGCCTGATGGCGGAAATTAGAACACTCATCTTTTTCCTCCTGTTCATATTCACCGACAGATTGTTCATCCGATTCAACGACGGGGAAAAATCAAAGCGAGAGATGATCCTTTGTTTCGCGGTATTGGGGAGCATCTACTGTGCGGTCGGCCTGCTGATCAGCGGAGGTCACAGCATTGCGCTTTTGCTTACCTATTTTTTGGCAAACTTGGTTTGGTCTCTGGACAATAGGAAGAGAATGGGCGCCCGCGCGCTCATTCCGTTGCTGCTGTCAACGGTGGCTGTATTTGCCACTGCGTTGATCTATTTTCTGAATCTCAAGGCCGGGGACCAGACGGTTTCAGCCAAAGCAGCGAAATTATGGGATTATGCGCGCGGTTTTATCATTGGAATAGGTTCAGCGGTGGTACACCAGGGGCAGCAAGCGGCGTTTTTTATCGGAGCTGCTGTTGTTTTGCTCGTGGGGATCGGTTTGTCACTGATCGTCTTTTTTATGAATGCGGAGTTGCGAAGAAAGCTGCTGTTTCCTTTTATGTGTCTCATCTTTGGCGGGATTTCCATTGCCGTAATCTGCTACGGGCGCGTTGGATCCTTCGGCGCGAATTATACAGCCTCATCCAGATATACGGTTGAGAAGAATTTCGGCTTGCTGGGCTTGGCCTGGCTGCTTTGTGAAGTTGGCGGACACATTCATGCGGAGAAAATGCTGAAAAGGATCGTATTCGGAACGTTTGCGGCGGCGGTTTGCTGTACGATGGTTTATTTTTTGGTTCTCTCTGCGACCGAGGAATGGAAAATGGCCCCGTATCGCGGTGCTTATTATACGCAGCTGGCGAATATGATGCGCAATATTGATGCATATACAGACGATCAGTTGGGGTCCTTTCAATCCGACGCGGCATATGTGAGAGGCGCGATCAGATTTTTGGTCGAAAACCATTTGAGCATTTTCCGATAAAGAAAAGGAGATAAAAATGCTGCCATTCAATACCCCCCCCTATGTGGGTACAGAAGAAAAGTATATCGCCGAGGCCATTGCCTCCCATAAAATATGTGGTGACGGCGCGTTCACGAAAAAATGCAACGCTTGGCTGGAGGAGCGCTTCCGCGCAAAAAAGGCGTTGCTGACCACCAGCGGTTCGTCTGCGCTGGACATGGCGGCGCTGCTGTGCGGGATTGAGCCGGGCGACGAGGTCATCCTGCCGAGCTACACCTTCTCCAGCACGGCCAACTCCTTCGTGCTGGCGGGGGCGAAGCTGGTGTTCGTGGATATCCGTCCGGACACCATGAACATCGACGAGAAAAAGATCGAGGCGGCCATCACGGAACGGACAAAGGCGCTCGCCGTGGTGCACTATGCGGGCGTTGCCTGCGAAATGGACGAGATCATGGAGATCGCCCGGCGTCACCGGCTGATGGTGGTGGAAGACGCCGCCCAGGCGGTCATGAGCAGCTATAAGGGACAGGCCCTGGGCACCATCGGGGATTTTGGCTGCTACTCCTTCCATGAGACGAAGAACTATTCCATGGGCGAGGGCGGCGCCATCGTCATCAACAACCCGAAATACATCGAGGAGGCGGAGATCCTGCGGGAGAAGGGGACGAACCGCTCCAAGTTTTTCCGCGGCCAGGTGGACAAGTATACCTGGGTGGACTTCGGGGACAGCTACCTGCCCAGCGAGCTGAATGCGGCTTACCTCTGGGCGCAGCTGGAGGCGGCGGACAGGATCAACGACGACCGTCTGGCCAGCTGGCAGCGGTATTATGACGGGCTGAAGCCCCTGGCGGAGGCGGGAAAGCTGGAGCTGCCGGTGATCCCGGAGGGCTGCGTACACAACGCCCATATGTTCTATGTGAAGCTCCGGGATCTGGAGGAGCGGACCGATTTCATCTCCTTCCTGAAGGAACGGGGCGTAGCCAGTGTGTTCCACTATATCCCCCTGCATTCCGCTCCGGCCGGATTGAAATACGGGCGCTTTCATGGGGAGGACGTCTATACCACCCGGGAGGGCGACCGGCTGGCCCGCCTGCCGATGTACTACGGCCTGAAGGCGGAGGAGTCGGAGCTGGTCATCTGGGCGGTCCGGGCTTTCTTTGCTGAGAGCTGAGCGGCGACGACCGTCATTTGCTGCGCTGTCTGAGAGAACGATAAAAGGGGAATGGCAATGCGTGCGGTAGAGAGAGAGAGAGAGAGGGAGACGGCGCCCCGCCGTTTAGGCGACGGGTACTGCGCGCGCTGTTTCGCGTTTATTCCTGGGCGGAGACGCTGCTGTGGGCACTGCTGAATCTCGTCCCACCGTTTTTGAGAAGGCTGGCTTTCCTGGTGATGATGAGAGAGTTTGGCCGCGGCGCGACGGTGGATTACGGCACCTATATCCGTTATCCGAAAAAGGTTCGGATCGGAAGCTTCACGACGATCAACCGTTCCTGCCGCTTTTTGCCCTCCTTAAGGATCCCGGAGGGTACGATCACCATCGGTAGCCATGTCGCGGTGGCGTCCGGCGTGAGTTTTCTGGCGGCGGGACATGACTATACCAAAAGATCGCTTCCCGATACGGCCGGTCCGATCACCGTGGGCGACTATGCCTGGATCGGCGCAAACGCTACGGTTTTACAGGGTGTGAGCATCGGTGAGGGGGCTGTTATCGGCGCAGGCGCTGTCGTGACCCGCGACGTCCCGCCCTGGAGCATAGCGGTGGGAATCCCCGCTAAGGTGGTAAAAGAAAGGACCCTTACAGAAGTGGATTGAGAGAGAAACGATACATGGATCAGAGCGTACTTATCACCGGTATCAACGGGTTTATCGGCAAGCATACGGCAGATGCGTTCCTTCGCGCCGGATTTGCCGTCAGCGGAACGGATCTTTCGCCGGAGTGCGCCGTTCCGGGGATCCCCTATGTCTCCTGCGATCTGACGGATGAAGCCCGGGTCGGAGAGAGACTGCGGGAACTGCGGTTCAGCTGCGTCGTGCATCTGGCGGCGGTCCTGGCCATGAATTCCCCGAATACCCTGCGGATCAACACCACGGCGGCCTATCATATGCTCCGGCTGGCGAGAGAGATGGGATGCGGCTGCTTCCTCCACCTCTCCAGCGTGCCGGTGATCGGAATGCCTCCGGCGGAGGGAATGATCACGGAATCCACTCCGGTCCGTCCCGGGACCGCCTATCATGTCTCCAAATACGCCGCGGAACAGCTTGTGATGCTGCCGGAGTTTTCCGGTATGCGTCGGTTCAATCTTCGAATCCCATCCCCCATCGGCCCGGGGATGCCCCGGAGCTTCCTGCGGCTGATGATGGAACGCGCCCTGAAGGGAGAACCTCTGATGGTCTATGGCGCCGGGACCCGGGTGCAGGATTATCTGGATGCCCGGGATATCGCCGGGGCGCTGGCAGACGTGGCGCTGACGCAGCCGGAGGACGGGCTGTATCTCCTGGGGGGAGAGACGATCTCCAATCTGGATGCGGTCAGGCTCTGTGCGGAGATCGCTGGGGGAAAGAGCGGGATCGTCATGAGCGGTCAGCCGGACCCCGCCGACGGGGAACGCTGGCTGGTAGATACGAGCAGGGCCCGGGCGGCCTTCGGCTTTTCCCCAAGGTATGGCCTGCGCCGCTCCCTGGAGGACCTGGCGGAGGAAATGCGATGCGGTTCCTGATCTTCAGCGACCTCCACGGGAATCAGTACGCATGGAAAGCCTTTTCGGAAAAACTGCGGGAAATCGACTATGACCGTCTGGTTTTCCTGGGGGATATTTTCGGATACTACTACGGGCAGGATGCCCTCCTCAGGGAACTCTCCCGAATGAAGGATATGATCTGGCTCAGGGGGAATCATGACCAGTTTTTCCTGGACCTGCTCACGGGAAAACGGGAGGAGGCTTCGCTGATCCCCCGGTACGGGAGCACCTATCATGCGGTCCGATCGGAATGCGCCTGGGCGGAGAAGCTCCTGGGATCAAAGAAATTCTCGTTTCCCCTGGAGGCGGATGGGAAGCGTATCCTGTTGTGCCACGGCACGCCGGAGGATCCAGAAGCAGGGCGGCTGTATCCTAAGGACCCCTGGTTGCCCGATCGGTGCGGCGAATATGATGTGGTCATCTGTGGCCATACCCATTTCCGCATGGTGCGGGAGGGGGGGGGGAAGTTGTGGATCAATGTCGGATCTCTTGGCCAGCCCCGGGATGGTAGCCACAGCGGTGCCCTGTTATTTGATTCGGAATACAACCGATATGAATTTATCGATGTGTTTTACGATAAAAAGCCTCTGCTGGAAGAGATCGACCGGAACGATCCAGATCTGGAAAAGCTGAAAGAGATTCTGTCACGCGAAAGGAAAGAAGAATATGCCCTATGACTCTTTTATCTTCGGCGCAGGCGATCTGGCACGGGTACTGCTGAATTATCTGCAGCGGGAGGACCGGGCACCGGTGGGCTTCGTCGTGGACGACGCGTGGCATAAAAGCGAGAGCTTCTGCGGGTTGCCGCTGGTCCCTTTCAGCGAGATGAAAGATCGTTTCCCGCCGGATCGCTTCTTTGCCTATACCGCGATCGGTTACGGGAAGATGAACCTGGGCCGCAAAGAAGCGATCCTCCGCCTGCGCGAAGTGGGTTACTGCCTTCCCAATTATATCCATCCCAGTGTTCTGAATGCCTGCGCTTCCATTGGGGAAGGGAATCTGTTCTTTCCGGGCGTGATCCTTGATGCCTATACAGAGATCGGCGACGGCAACGTATTCTACCCCTCAGTCCTGATCGCGCATGACTGCAAGGTCGGCAGTTATAATTTCTTCGCACCGCGGTCAGCCTTGGCCGGCGATATTACGGTGGGGGACAGGTGCTTTTTCGGCTTGAATTCCTCCGTAAAAAACGGGCTGCACATTGCGGATCGCTGCTTTGTCGGCGCAACCGCCTTCGCCGCATCCGATCTGCCGGCGGGCAGCGTGCTGGCTGCCCCCAGAAGTGTTCTCCTAGATAAAGACAGTGAGACTATCATTGAAAAGGTGATGAAGAAATGACGCGGCTTTTGGTATCTGCGATCAGCGGGAATGTGGCCACCGGAATCCTGCGCAGTCTTCAGGGGCATGACTACCGGCTTTACGGCTGCGACGTAGGAGAGTATCCTGCGGGGATGGATCTGGTTTCCGATTGGTTCCGGGTCCCATACGCTGTAGAGGATATATACATCCCTGCGCTGCTGGAAGAATGTGAAAAGCGGGATATACGGACCATGATCCCCGCAAATGAAACGGAGATCATGATTCTGAACGATCACCGCGAGACTTTCGAGAAAGCCGGTATCCGGCTGATCATGAATGACCCGTTCATTTTGAATACCTGCATGGACAAGCTGACCTGTATGCGGGAGCTGGAAAAGATTGGCGTGCCCGTTCCCAGAAGCGCACGGCCCGAGGAACTGCCGGAAGGGGATGGGGATTACATCCTGAAGCCCTGTTTCGGCTGCGGTTCCAAGTTCCTGAAGCGCGTCGATAGCAGGGAGACGGCGTTGCGGGAGGAGGCCAAATTCGGCCAGCCGCTGGTGGCCCAGGAATTCCTGCCGGAGGACGAGGGCGAGTTTACGATGGGTGTGTTCTCCGACGGGAGCGAGACGCGTTGCATCGTGTTCCGCCGCAAGCTGAGTCACGGCTATTCCTCCTTTGTGGAACTGGTCCACCGCCCGGAGATGGAAGCTATCAGCCGTACCGTGGCGGAGGCATGGCGCCTGCGGGGCAGCATCAACCTGCAGATGCGGGTCGTGGGCGGCGTACCGCATATCTTTGAGATCAATCCCCGCCTTTCTGGGACTGCGCATTTCCGCGCAATGCTGGGCTTCAACGATGCACTGTGGTGGTGTGAAACTGCCCTGGGAAGGCCGCTTCCGCCATACGCTCTGACTTACACCGAAGCGGTCGGCATCCGGGAGACAGTGGAGAAATTCCTGATGAAACGGCCGTAAAAAGGGGGGAGAGAATTGCCTGACAGAGTCACCGTCATCATTCCGTGCTATCATTCCGAATTGACGCTCCCTACCGTGATTGAGGATATCCAGACCACCATGGCTGACCTCGATCCACAGATTATCCTTGTGAACGATTACTCTCCGGACAACGTGTGGAACGTGATCGAGCGGCTTTGCGAAAAGAATCCGAAGATCATAGGGCTCTCCCTGTCCAGAAATTTCGGCCAGCAATCGGCCCGCATGGCGGCCCTACCGTACGTGACAGGGGATTACGTGGTCTTCATGGATGATGACGGGCAGCACAAGGCTGTCGATGCCCTTCGGATGCTGGACAGGCTGAAGGAAGGGTATGATATCGTCTATGCCTATTTTCGCAAAAAGAAAAAGAGCTCGTTCCGGGTGATCGGCAGCTATATCAACCGAAAGATGACGGATTGGCTGATGAAGACGCCGAAAGGCGTCCATACCAGCAGCTTTTTCGTCACCAGGAGGTATGTGACGGACCACCTGAGGGATTATACGAATCCGACGCCGTATACCTTCGGTTATTTCCTCCAGATCACGAGGAACGTGACAGATGTGGAGGCGGAGCACCACGACCGCCTGAGCGGCCAGAGTGGCTATTCCCTGAAAAAGCTCCTCCGGTTGTGGATGGACGGGTTTACGGGCTTTTCTGTGGTTCCGCTGCGGCTGTCCAGCGTCCTCGGCGTTTTAATGGCGGTGATCGGCATCATTTCCGGCATCGTAATCATCATCAGAAAGCTGATCGATCCCACTGTCGCTTCTGGCTATACCTCGACGATTTCCGTCATACTGTTCTGCAGCGGCATGATCCTGCTGATGCTGGGGATGCTGGGAGAGTATATCGGCAGGATCTTCATGAATCTGAACCATCTCCCGCAATACGTTGTAAAAGAAAGGCGAAATACCAATGCATTGGTTAGTGAATATACGGAGGTAGAAGAATGTACGAAAAAATAAGCGAAGTAGAGAAGAAATTCAAAGTAACCCATTTCCCCCTGAATATTATCGTCGAGCCCGGGAACTTCTGCAATCTCAACTGCACGACCTGCGCCAACAACCGCCTGACGCGTCCCCGCGGTCATATGGATATACTGCTTTATAAGAAGATCATCGATGAGATCGCGAAGGAGAATCCCAACGCGAGAGTGTGGCTCGACTTTTACGGTGAGCCGCTGCTGGAGCGCTTCAAGCTCTATTATATGATCGACTACGGGAAGCGCTGCGGCCTTACCAACATCTGCCTGAACACCAACGGGACCCTGCTGAACCATGAAATGGCAGAGATGCTTCTGGACTCCGGCCTGGATTTCATCAGTATCGACTGCGACGGCTTTTCCAAAGAGGTATATGAGAAGATCCGCGTGAACGGGAACCGCGACGTGACGTACGCCAATATCGAATACTTCCTGAAGCGGAAGAAGGAACGGGGTCTGTCCAAACCCATCATCGAAGTGAAGGCCATGGAGATGGAGGAAAACAAGGACGAGGTCGATCTGATTATCAACTACTGGCGGGAACGCGGCGCTTGGACAACAACACGGCGCCTCATTTCCTGGGCGGGTATGGTGGACGAGATCCGCCCTGAAATCCGCGATGACCGGATCGCTTGCGGAAACGCTGTGGGCACCATGGCCATCACCTGGGAGGGCAAGGTTTCCCTGTGCGTGATGGATGTCAATGCGGATTATGTTTGCGGCGACGCGAACACGGAATCCATCAAGAGCATATGGCAGCGGCGCAACCGGGAATTCGTCGCGCTCCATATGGAGCACCGTTTCGACGAGCTTCCGCTCATCTGCAAAAACTGCAGCGACTGGGAAATCATCGGTGAGGAGCGCTTCGATGAAAACGGCAACCGGATGGACAAGAGCTATGCGGAAAAGGATCAGATGCTGACTACCGACGGCGCATCCAATGGCTGAATCGCGAAAAAAAGGCGTGTTCCTGCTGGCTGTCGCTCTGATGCTCTTTTCTTTCAATTCTGCCTGCGGCAAGGCGGCCTCCGCGTATTCGGTCCTCTCTTGGGGATTCATCGCCTTTTACGGTACCGGGATAGTTTTTCTGGGACTTTATGCCGTCTTATGGCAGCAGGTTCTGAAACACTTCGACCTCTCCGCAGCTTATTCCGTGAAACCTATCGCACTGCTGCTGAGTATGCTCTGGGGCATCCTGCTGTTCCATGAACAGGTCAAGTGGACGATGGCGGTCGGAGCGGCCATGATTCTGGTGGGCATTCGGATCGCGGTGACAGATCATGGAGAATAAAATGCTGTTGGGTGTCGGGATCATCCTGTTATCCAACCTGGTGGCAGCGGTATCCCAATTGCTTTTGAAGCAAGCCGCAAAAAAGACATGGCCCAACTGGTGGCGGAGCTTTCTGAATGTACGCATCATCCTGGCTTACGGCCTGTTCTTTGCCACCACGCTTTTCAGCGTATATGCCCTGCGTTTTATCCCGCTGTCCCTCAGCGCGGCGCTCGGTGCTTCTGGCCAGATATTTGTCCCCCTGCTGAGTCGCCTTGTGTTGCACGAAAAGATCAGCAAACAGCGTGCTTTGGGAATGCTGATCATCGTGGCGGGGATCGTGGTATTCTCTCTGTAAACAGCACAGTCGGTGAGCTGTGCCGCGATGGCCTGATCCGCGAGGCCATAGTTGCCAGCGGGGCGGAAGCCTACCAGTGGCAGGTAAGCACCAATGGCGGCGCGACGTGGGTGAACTCCGGTGCGAATGGAAACAGGACAGCGGTATTGAGTTTCACTGCTGCAAAGGTACATAACGGTTATATGTTCCACTGTGTAGCGAGCGGGGGAGGGAAGAACGTGATATCGGACTCTGTGAAGCTCACGGTGAATTGATTTATGATTCCAGTGAAACCAGATATCTGAAATGAATAAACAGTATGGGCGTAAGCGGTAAATGACTCGTACTGGACAAAAGGATACCGGCGGCACGAGGCCGCCGGCAACAAGAATCACACCTGAGGTTTTCTGCAAGCATCGGGGATCGCATCCGACCACGGAAGCAGATCATCCAGGAACACAAGATCTGTGTCCTCCATGTGTTTTGGCACTTCCGTCAGCAAAAGTTTCAAGTACTCATACGGTTTGAGGTTGTTTGCTTTCGCGGTTTCCACGATGCTGTAAATGACGGTGCTCGCCTGCGCGCCTTTTACAGAGTCGATCATATGCCAGTTGCGCGCCCGACGCAGAACGGGCGAATCGCTCGCTCACAAGCGGAATTGTCGATGGGAACAGCACCGTCACTGAGAAAGACCTTAAGTTACTTTTCCTGATTGATGCTGTACTGTAAACCCTTTTCGGTATTCTCAGAGACCACAGTATCCGGGTCAATGGATTAACCCATGCGAAATAAGCCTCCACAAGCGGCTTTGAGTGCTCCTGGCGGCGGCAATGACGTTCTTCCGGGGTTAAATCCTTCCAATCACTTTCCAGTGCGAAGAGCGAAGCGATCCGATCAAGCGCCTGGTACGCTATGGATTTCTTGACTGCCTGCTTGGAAGGCCCACCCTTTTTCTGAAGCAGCTTTACTGCATCCGCAAATGGCCTACGGGCATGCGCCCAGCAGTTTGCCACATGGATACTCTCCCGTTGCTGATCCAGAGAGTGGTAGCCGCCGTAGGCGTCTGAAACAAGAATGCCGGAGAATTCGCCCAGGAAGTCCGCTATATGCTCCGCTTTCCTGGTCTTCTGGTAGTCATACAAGACAATGGTTTTGCCCGTTTCAAATTCTCCGCTGCGGTACACGAACATACGGGACTCCGCATTGGCCGGCCTGCCGTCCTTGCTTACCTTGCATACCGTCTCATCCGCCTGCACAACCGGAAGTAATCGAAGTGCTTCGTACATGCGATCTGTGACGGGATACAAATACCGTTCAGCACAGCGGATCACCCAGTTCGCCATGGTGGGTACGGGAATCCTTACGTCATACCGCTCCATCTCCTGAGCAATACGGTACAGCGGCAGCGCATTTGTGTACTTGGCGTTCATGATCGCAACCACAAGAGACGGCGTTGCTACGCTGTGTGCCAGCAGTTCTGCCGGATGCGGAGCTCTTATGATCCTATCTTCTTTTCGGGCAGCGTATACAGCTACATGGTGCTCGACGACTTCCTTGGTTGCCGGATGATTCGACGTAACGGACTGTCCGCTGCCGCTCTTCACCACGCACCGGAACATGTACCCTTTGTGGGCCGCGGCAGCGGTGAAGCTGAGGGTCGCCGTCTTGTTGCCGTTCGCCCCGGAATTTACCCAGGTCGCGCCGCCGTCGGTGCTCACCTGCCACTGATAGCTGGTCGCTCCTGAGGCCGTCACCTTGAAGGTCGCCGTGCTCCCCGCGGTCACGGTCACATTTGCGGGCTGGGCGGTGATGGTGACGCCGACGGAGCCGATGGTCAGGGTCGCCGGGGTGGACGTAACGGACTGTCCGCTGCTGCTCTTTACCACGCATCGGAACTGATACCCGGTGTGGGCGGCGGCAGCGGTGAAGCTCAGGGTCGCCGTCTTATTTCCGTTGGCCCCGGAATTTACCCAGGTCGCGCCGCCGTCGGTGCTGGCCTGCCACTGGTAGCTTGTCGCCCCCGTGGCGGTTACTTTGAAGGTCGCCGTCGTACCCGCAGCCGCTGTCATGTTCGCGGGCTGGGCAGTGATCGCGAGAGGAGCTTCCAGCTTGTCGCTCGTTTTCCGGGTCCGGCTCAGCTCTTCACCGCATACCGTGCAGTAGATCACTTCGTCATAGCTGCCCTCCGCCTCGTAGGTGGCGGCGACTTCGTTCTCATGCACCGCTTCGCCGGGGGTGTGACCCAGGGCCGGGATCTCAGCGTAGGTAGAGTAGTCGCAGCGGGAGCAAGTGTCATATTCGCCCCAGCCTATCTCTACGCAGGTGGCGGCCTTGGCCTCATGGTGGACAAGGTCGTGACCAAGAGCCGGGATCTCAGCGTAGGTAGAATAGTCGCAGCGGGAGCAGGTGTCGTATTCGTTCCACCCGACTTCCGTGCAGGTAGCGGCCTGTGCGTCGTGGTGGACAAGGTCGTGGCCCAAGGCCGGGATCTCGACGTACGTGGAGTAGTCGCAGCGGGAGCAGGTGTCGTATTCGTTCCACCCGACTTCCGTCTTATGCTCAATATAGTTAATTATTTATCCTTTGGCAAGTCTTCTTGGAAATCTCGGCGGGCCTTTTCCCTTCCCATGCCCTGTCCGTTTCGCCCTGCCGCATGTAGCTCCTTTCCATATAGTCTGTAGGTTTGTCAATGATGTGTTACAGAATTCAGGAAAGAAGGAGGAGCCGTAGGCGACGAGTTCTTTCCTGAATTCTGCGGCGCGAATCAGACGGCTCCGAAAGAAGTGAGAACCTGTTTAGGTGAGCGCCAGTTGAGGGGACGCATGGGGAAATCGTTGTATTTGCGCTGCCAAACAGCGAGCTGCTTTTGGTAGTCCTCAAAGGAATAGAAACAATGGGAAGCGTAGAAATATTCGTTGTCCTTGCGGTGGCTCCGCTCGACCTTCCCGTTGTGGCGTGGAGTGAATACCCGAATGAGTTTGTGTTGAATCCCGAGTTCAGCGAGGGCCTTTTGAAAGCACGTCGGACGTATTGTCTTTGAGCCGTTCATCCGGTTCGTGAACTCCGAACCGTTATCTGTCTGGACGCATTCGATGATGAATGGAAACCTTTTCGCACAGTGGCGGATGAACAAGGCAGCGGAATAGGAACTGTGGTCCTTGAAGGCTTCCAGGTAGCGGAACCGACTGTATTCATCAAGAAAGGTAAACTGGTAATAACCACCGTCAATGGCCGCCTCTCCCACCAGGCAGGAGGCTGGAACAAATTTCACGTCGATCTGAACACGCTGTCCGGGATAGGTCATTTTCTCATAAGGCTTGGGAACGTATTTCGGGTTTGGCAATTTAACTGCCATCTGGTTTCTTTTCCTTAAAAACCGATACAAACCGGTGATGGATCTGCTGTAACCTCGTTGTTTCAGCTTGACCCAGAACACCACCAGACCGGCATTAGGGTTTCGCCGCCGAAGATCATCAATGAGTTTGATCTCCTCTGGTCGGTGCTGATTCGGATGGCTGTGTGGCCGATGGGATCTGTCCTCCAGGGACTTCAGCGTTCCGTCATAACGCTTCATCCAGCGGTAGATGTACTGTCGGTAAGTACGGTAGTGGATTGCCGCTTTTGTGACGCCATTCTTCTTTGCGTAGTTGATCAGGGCTTGCCGATACAGGGCGGTTTGTGTTATCTTATTCATGGCGAATAGGGTGGCACCTGCCTTTCGGTTTTGTCTCAGCAACTCAACCTTAATACAGGCCACTTCTATTCGCCACTCTTTTTTCACTTACTGTCACACATCATCGCCTACACCCGTATAGACGGGAAAAGGTGGCGCAGCAGTTGATTTCTCTCCGCCGGGCATGTATAATTATTGAATTAAGAAACCGAATGTGCCGCGCCGCGGCGGAAGGGAGAACGCATGGACCTGCAGGCATTGTTTGACCGCATCGGCTACACGGAGGGGGGCTCCGACACGGAGCGGCTGATCCGCCTCCACCGCTGCTACGCGACCCACGTCCCCTTTGAGAACATCGACGTCTACAACGACAAGGACATCTCCCTCAAAACCGAGGATCTCTTCGACAAGATCGTGACCCGGCGCCGCGGCGGCTACTGCTTTGAGATGAACGGCTTTTTCTGCGCCATTCTGCAGGAAATGGGCTTCCCCGCCTACGGGGTGCTGACAAGGCTGAGCCGGGACGGAAAGACCTTCGGCGGCTACCTCCACCGCATGAATCTGACGGAGGCGGACGGGGTTCGCTACATCTGCGACGTGGGCTTCGGCGGCGACTGCTTCTGCCGCCCCCTGCGGCTGGAATACGACGTGCCCCAGAAGGTGCACGGCATGGTGTACCGCGTGGTGCCCGGGACCACCCCCGGCGTGGAATACACGGTGCAGATCCTGCGGGGGGAGGAATTCCAGGACCTGATGGGCTTCATCGACCGACCCGCCCTGGACGAGGATTTCCAGGTCAGTAATTATTATGTCAACCGCAGTCCCTGGTCCGTCTTCCGGATGATGCTGATGATCAACCGCTTCACCGACGACGGGCGGGCCAGCTTGTCCAACCTGAACCTGACCCTGACCTCCGCCGAGGGCGTGCTTCGCCGGGAAGTGAGCTGGGAGGAGCTGCCCGAGGTGCTGGAAAAGCACTTCGGCATCAACGTCATGCCGGATCACCCGCCCCGGCCCATGAACTGGGGCTGATGGACCACGAGCGCTGGATGCGCCAGGCTCTGGCCCTGGCGGACGAAGCGGCGGCGGCGGGAGAAGTGCCCGTGGGCTGCGTGATCGTCCGGGAGGGCCGGATCGTCGGCAGAGGCCGGAACCGTCGGGAGGAGGAACGCAGCGCCCTGGCCCACGCGGAGATGGACGCCATCCGGGAGGCCTGCGCCGCCCTGGGGGATTGGCGGCTCACCGACTGCGGCCTTTATGTGACCCTGGAGCCCTGTCCCATGTGCGCCGGGGCCATCCTCAATGCCCGGCTCAAGTGGCTCTGCTACGGGGCAAGGGACGAGAATACAGGCTCCTGCGGCAGCGTGCTGAACCTTTTTGAAGAGAATTACGGCTACCGCCCCGCCATCTACGGCGGCATTCTGGAAGCGGAATGTCTGGAGCGGATGCAGGCCTTTTTCCGGGGCCTGCGCAGCTGAAAACCCGAGGAGAACCCATGGAGAACGCTTTTTTTGCCCTGGCTGCCCGGATGCGCAACATCCGCCGCTGGGGCCTCATGCGAAACAGCTTTGAGGAAAACCTGCTGGAGCACAGCCAGATGACGGCGGTGCTGGCCCACGCCCTGGCGGTGATCCGGCGGGACGTATTCGGCCTCGACGCGGACCCGGACGGGGCCGCCGCAGCCGCCCTGTTCCACGACATGAGCGAGATCATCACCGGGGACATGCCCACGCCGGTGAAATACCTGAATGAGGATATCCGCCGCTCCTACAAGGCGGTGGAGAGTCAGGCGGAAGCCCAGCTTTTGCAGCTGCTTCCCGGTGAGATGCGCCCGGCCTACGTCGAGCTGCTCCGGGGCGGCAGCGGGGAGACCCACGACCTGGTGAAGGCGGCGGACAAGCTGGCCGCCTACATCAAGTGCATCGAGGAGCTGCGGGCGGGCAACGAGGAATTCCGCTCCGCCGAGGGGCAGATCCGCGCTGCTCTGGAAGCCTCGGAGCTGCCGGAGATCGCCTATTTCATGGAGCACTTCCTTCCCGCCTTCGGCATGACCCTGGACGAGCTGACCCACGGCTGATGGCAAAGGGCATCTTCGTCATCACCGGCCCCACCGCCACGGGAAAGACCGCCCTGGGAGTCATGGCCGCCAAGGCTCTGGACGGGGAGGTCATCTCCGCCGACGCCATGCAGCTATACCGGGGCATGGTCATCGGCACCGCAGCCCCCACGCCGGAGGAGATGCAGGGCGTGCCCCACCATCTGGTGGGCGTCGTGGACCCCCGGGAGAAATACAGCGTGGGCCGTTATGTGCAGGAGGCCTCCCGATGCGCCGACGACATCCTGGCCCGGGGCAAGCTCCCCATCCTGGTGGGAGGCACCAACCTTTATATAGAAGCGCTCCTGCGGGGCACGGATTTCGCCGCCGGGGACCCGGAGCTGCGCCGGAGGCTGGAAGAGGAATACGACGCCCTGGGCGGCGGGGAAATGCTGCGGAAGCTGGCCGCCGCGGACCCGGAGCGGGCTGCAAAGCTCCATCCCAACGACCGGAAGCGCATCGTCCGGGCCCTGGAGATCTATGAACTCACGGGCAAGACCATCACCCGCTTCGACGAGGAGAGCCGCACGGCCAAACCCCGCTACCCTTCCTGCACCCTGGCCCTGAGCTTTGAGGACAGAGAAAGGCTTTACGAGCGCATCAACGCCCGGGTGGACCGGATGTTCCGGCAGGGCCTGGTGGAGGAAGTCCGCGCACTGCTGGCTTTGGGAGTCACGGAAAAGGACACGGCCATGCAGGCCATCGGCTACAAGGAGACCGCAGCCGCCCTCCGGGGGGAATACAGCCTGGAGGAGGCCGCGGAACAGATACGCCAGTCTTCCCGGCGGTATGCCAAACGGCAGCTCAGCTGGCTGCGGGGCAAAAGCGACGTGAACTGGCATCTTTGGAAAAAAGAAACGAATTATCAGGAAGCCTGCCTGTTTTCGACAAGAATCCTGGAAATTTCTGGTATAATTTGACCAGAATTTGCCGCCGGGCCGAAAGGTCCCGCCGGATACAGAAAGGATGCGGAAAACATGCAGAAGGCCATCAACATACAGGACAGCTTCCTGGCGGGCGCCAGGCGGGAAAAGCTGCCCCTGACCCTCTTCCTCATGAACGGATTCCAGATGCGGGGCTGTGTCACCGCTTACGACAGCTTCACCGTGGTGCTGGACTGCGAGGGGAAGCAGGAACTCATCTACAAGCACGCCATATCCACCATCATTCCGCTGCGGCCGCTGCCGCTGCCCGCGCAGACGCAGGCGGAATAGCTCTTCCTTAAAGGAGCCGCCGGGAGGACCATGAGAAATTCGAACCTGACCCTGAAGCTGGCCTGCTACCTCATCGTGGCCGCACTGCTGGTGTGGCTGGGCATCTATGCCTATCAGGCCCTGAACGACCCCTATCGGACCGTACCCGTCACCAGCCTCAACATCCGGGACAGCGTGGAGGTCCGGGGCATCGTGGCCCGGGAGGAGCAGGTGCTTTACAGCGTTTACAGCTCCGTGCGGGTCAACCTCTCGGAGGGAACGCGGGTGGCCGCCGGCGGCACAGTGGCGGAGGCTTACGATTCCGAGGAAGCCATGCTGCGGGCCGTGCGCCTGGCAGAGCTCCGGGCAGAGGCGGAGGAGCTGACCGCCCTCCTGGGCGCCGTGGGCGGGGAAAACACCCAGCAGACGGACAGCGAGATCCAGTCCGGCATCCGGAAGCTCAGGCAAAGCGTCTACGAACAGGATTTCGCCGCGGCGGAGGCCGTCAGCCAGACCCTGCAGACCCAGGTCTTCGCCGCCTTCAGCAACCCCGCCGACGTACAGCGGCATCTGCGGGAGATCGGCGACGAGATCACCAGCCTGGAACGGGAGCGGACCGCCCGCTCCGACGACATCACCGCCCCCGTCTCCGGCCTTTACAGCGGCACAGTGGACGGCTGGGAGGAGCTGGGCTACGAACAGCTGAAACAGATCGGCCCGGAGGAGCTGCGAAGCCTGCTGCGGGAGGAACGCAGCGCACCCGCCTGGTCCCTGGGCAAGCTGGTCAGCGGCTCCAAGTGGTATTTCGCCGCCCTGGTGGACGGAGAGGACGCCGGGCGCATCTCCGGGCGGAAATCGCTGACCGTACGCTTCGGCCGCTATTACGGGGAACAGCTCACCATGCAGGTGGAATGGCTCAGTCCGGAGGAGAACGGGCAGCGGGCCCTGCTGCTCAGCTGCGACGAGCACATGAGCGACGTTCTCAGCATGCGCTATCAGGACGCGGAGCTGGTGCTTTCCGAGGAAGTGGGCCTCCGCATCCCCCGGAAGGGCCTCCATGTGGACGACCAGGGCCGCCCCTGCGTCTATGTGCAGACCGCCCTGGTGGTGGAAAAGAAGCTGGTGGAGGTCAAAAAGGACTTCGGGGACTACTACATGGTCGCCAGCGAGACCCTGCGGGCCGGGGACCAGGTCATCGTCAGCGCGAAGAACCTCTATGTGGGAAAGGTCGTGGGGTAAATGGGAAGCATCACGGAGAATGTCCGCCGGGTGCGGGAGGAGATCGCCGAAGCCGCTCTCCGCGCCGGGCGGAAGCCGGAGGACATCGTTCTGGTGGCCGCCAGCAAGACCAAGGACGCCGAGGCAGTTCGGGAAGCGGTCCGGGCCGGGGTGGACGCCTGCGGAGAGAACCGGGTGAATGAATTTCTGGAGAAGGACGCCCTGGGCGCTTACGACGGCGCGCCCAAGCACTTCATCGGCCGCCTGCAGCACAACAAGGTGCGGCAGATCACCGGCAGAGCGGACCTCATCCAGTCCGTGGATTCCATCGAGCTGCTGGAGCTGCTGGAGAAGCGGGCCGCCCTCCTGGACACGGTGCAGCCCATCCTGCTGCAGGTGAACATCGGGCGGGAGGATACCAAGGGCGGCTTCCTGCCGGAGGCTGCGGACGAGGCCGTCGCCAGGGCCGCAGAACTGCCCCATCTGCGCCCGGAAGGGCTCATGGCCATCCCGCCCGCCTGGGAAAAAACGGAGGGGACCTGGCCCGGCGCAAAAAAATATCCTTATTTTGACGAAATGTATCAGCTTTATATTGACATCGCGGGAAAAAAATACGATAATACCCATATATGGTGTCTGTCTATGGGGATGAGCGGGGATTTCGCCCAAGCGATAGTGTCCGGCGCCAACATGGTCCGGGTAGGCTCCGCCATCTTCGGAGCGCGGACGGCATTGCAGCCATGAGAAACGGAGAAGAGTAAAATGGGTATTCTTGACAATCTGAAGCGGATCGCGCGGCCTTACGACGATGAGACCTTTGAGGATTACGAGGAGAAGCCGAAAGCGGCTCCTGCCGCCTCCTCCTGGATCGAGGGTGAGGATTTGAACGTACCGGAGAAGAAGACGGGCAACAAGGTCGTGAACATTCATGCCACGGCCCGCCTCCAGGTGGTGCTGGTCATGCCGGAGCAGTATGAGGCTGCCCGGGAGATCGCCGACCATCTGCGGGACAAGCGGACGGTGGTCCTGAATCTGGAGAACACCAACAAGGACGTCTCCCGCCGCATCCTTGACTTCGTGAGCGGCGTCGCCTATGCCCAGGACGGGAAGATCAAGAAGGTCGCCGTGAGCACCTTCATCGTCACGCCCTATAATGTGGACATCCTCGGCGACCTGATCGACGAGCTGGAGAACAACGGCGTCTACTTCTGATCGCGGGGCGGCGCTCCGGGAAAGGACGGCACATCTTGCTGACACCCCAGGAAGTATCAAGCAGCGAATTTGAAAAAGCCGTATTCGGCGGTTACGACACCGCCTCAGTCGATAAGTTTCTGACACAGGTAACGCAGGATTATTCTGCGCTCTACCGGGAAAACGGCATCCTGAAGAACAAAATGAAGGTGCTGGTGGACAAAGTGGAGGAGTACCGCTCCACGGAGGACGCCATGCGCATGGCCCTGCTCCAGGCGGAGCGGACTGCCAAGGAGATGCTCACCGCCGCGGAAGCGGAGCGGGATTCCATCGAAGCGGAAGTAGCCCAGAAGAAGGGCGAGCTGATGCGCCAGGCGGAGGAGGAAGCGGAATCCCGCCGGGCAGAGATCCGGGAGTCTTTGGCCTCCGAGGAGGCCGCGCTGGAACGCGCCAAGCGGGCCACCGCCGAATACCTGGACAAGCTGAAGGCCGCCATGACCGCCTATGCCGAAACGCTGAACCGGGTCTATGATTTCGTGGAGCCTCTGCCTCCCCAGCCGGAGCAGCCCGCGGAAGCGGAGCCGGAGAAGGAGGAAGTCCCTCCCGCCCCGGAGGAAACGCCGAAGGAAGGCGTCAGCCAGGATACGGTGGAGAATATCAAGGAACTCATCGACCGGGCTTTCTCTTCCGCGGAGCAAAAGGAAAAGACCGCCGAGGAAGAGGCTTACAAGGAATTCACCAGCTCCACGATCCCGAAAATCGACTATGATAACCTCCAGTTCGGAGAAAACTACGATCCCAAAAACAAGAACTGACCCATACTCCCCTTTACCGCGCGGCGCAACGCCGCGCGGTTTTTTTCCGCATTAACGCGTAAGAATTGATTATTCTTTAAATTGATTGCTAATACCGTTGTATTATGCTACTATTTAGGCATTGGATGGAAAGTACATCTAAACAGTTGCATCTTAATAAACATGCCATCGCATTTGGAAATGCATGACGACCGTTGCAAATGCGGCACACCGCCCGCTCAAAGGAGGAATCATTATGTCACTAACTAACAGCTATAAGCGATTTGCCACTGATCTCCAAAGTGTTAACGGAATCATGGATGATTGTGAAAAGCACTTTAAACTGCAAGGATACAGCGTCCAAACAGAAGAGACCGCAACAGGCGGCTTTATCAGCCTTACAAAAGGCGGTCTTTTTGAAACGATTGCAGGAATGAAAACCGGACTAAATATCACGCTGATTAAAACTACTGGTGCCATTGAAGTAAAAATGGAAGTGGGGGTCTTCGGAAATCAGTTCTTACCTACTGCCATGGCGTTGCTGGTTTTTCGGCCATTTCTCATTTCACAGATATACGGACTAATTCAACAAGATAAACTAGACGTCGAAGCATACTCCATTATTGAAAGTTCCATCCGGCAAAATGAGAAGATCGGTGTGAAAAAAGCGATGAGTGACATCTGTCCTTATTGTGGGAAAGACTTACCAGAAGGCAGTGCTTTTTGTATCAAGTGTGGTAAAAAAGTCCTGGAAGATCTCAGTTGTCCAAAATGCGGGGCAAAACTTTCGAGAGAATCCGCTTTCTGTCACAGATGTGGAGCCAAGTTAGAGAACACAGCAGATGTTGACCCTGAATAGCTTCCACTCCTATAACCGCGCGGCGAAATGCCGCGCGGTTTTTGCTGCTTCGGAAAGAAAAGCGCTGGTACCCTTGCAATAAGGCTGTGAATACGGTAAAATATTATATTATTATGTGGGGATTATGCCCTTCGGGCTTTTTCCCCCGGGGAGGGCAGAGCATGGCAGGCACCACCACCGTCCGCAGCATGGGCGTCCACGGCATCCGCGGCTATGGCGTGACCGTGGAATGCTATGCCGCCCATGGCGTCCAGAGTCCCTTCGACATCGTGGGCCTGCCGGACGCGGCGGTGAAGGAAGCCCGGGAACGGGTGCGGGCCGCGGTGCGCAGCCGGGGCTTTCGCTTTCCCCCGGGCCGGATCACGGTGAACCTGGCCCCGGCGGACACCCGCAAGGGCGGCACCGTCTATGACCTGCCCATCTTCCTGGGGGTGCTGACGGCCACGGAGCAGCTCCCTCCCCTTCCGGAGGACTGCGCCTTCTTCGGGGAGCTGAGCCTGGACGGGCTCCTGCGGCCCGTGCCCGGCGCGCTCAGCATGGCCCTGGCCGCCCGGCGGGAGGGCGTGAAGCGCCTCTTCGTCCCCGCCGCCAACGCCGACGAGGCCGCCTTTGCCCAGGGGCTGGAGGTCTACGGGGCCGAGGACGTGGGGCAGCTGCTGGCCCACCTGCGGGGGGAAACGACCCTCACCCGGGCGGAAGCGCCGCCTCTCAGCTCCCTGGCGGGTCCCATGCCGGATTTTGCCGACGTGAAGGGGCAGGAGGACGTGAAGCGCGCTCTGGAGGTGGCGGTGGCCGGCGGCCATAACGTGCTGCTCTCCGGCCCGCCGGGGGCGGGCAAAAGTATGCTGGCCTCCCGTCTGCCCTCCATCCTTCCGGCCATGACCCTGGGAGAAATGCTGGAAACCACGGAGATCCACTCCATTGCCGGGCTCACCGGCCCCCACAACCCCATCGTGGTCCAGCGGCCCTTCCGTTCCCCCCATCACACCATCTCCTCCTCCGGCCTGGCAGGCGGCACCGCCAACCCCCGGCCCGGAGAGATCAGCCTGGCCCACAACGGCGTCCTGTTTCTGGACGAGCTGCCGGAATTCAACCGCCAGACCCTGGAGGTGCTGCGGCAGCCTCTGGAGACCGGGGAGGTCACCATCTCCCGGGCTGCCGGGGCCGAGACCTTCCCCAGCCGCTTCATGCTGGTCTGCGCCATGAACCCCTGCCGCTGCGGGTGGTACGGCCACCCCTCCGGCCGCTGTACCTGCTCGGAAAGCGCCGTGCGCGCCTACCGGCAGCGCATCTCCGGTCCCCTGCTGGACCGGATGGACATTATGCTCTCCGTCCGCTCCCTGGAATTCGACGAACTGCGCGCCGAAAGCGCCGGGGAAAGCTCGGCGGCCATCCGCGCCAGGGTGGAAATGGCCCGGGAAGTGCAGCGAAAGCGGATGGCGGGCAGCGGCGAAACCCTGAACGCAAGGCTTTCCGGGGAGCTGCTGCGCACTTCCTGCCGTCTGGACGCTCCCTCCGAAAGCATGCTCCGCGCCGCCTATGCCCGCCTGGGGCTCACCGCCCGCAGCCACGACAAGGTGCTGCGGGTGGCCAGGACCATCGCGGACCTGGCCGGGAGCGAGCGCATCGAAGCCCCCCATCTGGCGGAGGCCCTGCAATACCGGGCCCAGCTCTGAGCTTATGAACAACGTCCCGGACCCTGAACCGGCCCGGGCAGTGCAATACGACCGCTTAAAGGAGTAGAGAACCGATGAAAAAACTTCTTCCCGTCCTTATGACCCTTCTCCTGCTGGCGCTTCTGTGCGCCTGCGACGGCATCGGGAAGCCCGCTCCCACCCCGGAAGCGACGGCGACCCCCGCGCCGACTGCGACGCCCACTCCTACCATCACCATGGTCCTGTCTTCCGAGGAATTCCAGAGCTATTCCTGCATGGAGGCGGAAAAGAAGCTCCAGATCATGGGCTTCACCGCCATTCGCCTCAGCGAGTACCCCGACCTGAGTTCCGTTGAGGCCGACAAGGTGGACAAGATCCAGTCCATCACCATCGGGGACAAGGAGCATTTCTCCGCGGGAGACAGCTTCCCTGCGGACGCTGAGGTCGTGCTCCGGTACCATGTGGTCCGCAAGCTGGCCCTCCCCGCCGCGGCGGAGGAGCTGAAGCTCAAGGAGGCCACCGAGGCCGCCCGGCTCTTTGAGGAAGCCGGCTTCACCAACGTGAGCACCGAGGTGGTAGAGGACCTGGACAAGGCCGACGACGGTCCCCTGGTGGAGACCCTGGTGGACGGCCGTTCCGATTTCAGCACCAGCGACACGGTTCCCTTCGACTCCGAGATCCGCATCGTGACCCATGTCTACGGCGGTCCCTACGCCCATCTGACGGAGCTGACCCCGGAGCAGATCTATGCCCGCTGCGCCCCCGCCGTGTTCTATGTGGAGATCTATGACGAATGGGGCTGGTGCATCAAGACCGGCAGCGGCTTCTTCCTCACCGAGGACGGCCTGGCCATCACCAACTACCATGTGATCTCCGGCGCGGACAGCGCCAGCATCACCGTCTCCGACACCGGGGAGGTCTACCCCGTGGCCGGCGTCTACGATTACAGCGCCGCGGAGGACTGGGCCGTGCTGCAGATCGACGGCAGCGGCTTCCAGACCCTGGAGATCGGGGACCCGGGCTACGACGTGGGCGGCGCCACCGTCTACGCCATCGGCAGCCCTCTGGGCCTGCAGAACACCATCTCCGCCGGCATCATCTCCAACCCCGCCCGGGTGGACGGCGGCATGACCTATATCCAGATGAGCGCGGCCATATCCCCGGGCAGCAGCGGCGGCGCCTTGCTGAACAAATACGGCCAGGTCATCGGCATCACCTCCGCCACCTACACCAGCGGCCAGAACCTGAACCTCTCCATCCCCCTGACCTATCTGGAGGATATGGACATCAGCTCCTATGTGCCCCTCCATGCCGCCCAGAATTCCCCCAGCGGCACCCTCACCCTCTCCGGCTCCAAGCTGACCCTGGGCCTGGGCGAGACCGGCAGCATCACCGTCACCGCCATCGAGCAGAACTGCGAAGAGACCGTTTCCGTCCGCTATGTCATTGCCGACGATGAGATCGTATCCTGCTCCTGGGGCGGCTGGGTCGGTGACGACAACACGCTGAACATAACGCCGCTGAAGATCGGCAACACGGACGTGACCGTCTACTTCCTCATCAGCGGCACCGAGACGGTGCTGGACGTGAAGACCCTCTCCGTCACCGTCACGGCGGACGGCAGCAGCCAGATCTCCGACGATTCCACGGAGTTCAGCGTGGATACGCCCACGGTGAATGTGAGTCTCTTCGGCTCCGGCACGGTCTGGGTCCATGCCTACACCGACTATATCGGCGACCCCGACCATCATGTATACGTCACCTCCTACACCGGGGACAGCTCCATCGCGGAGTGCTCCTGGGGCAGCTGGGAGGGCAACGACATACCCCTGTATATCACGCCCCTGGCTTCCGGCACCACGGAGATCACCCTGGTCTATCACCTGGAGGACGAGACGGTGCTGGCCCAGGAGATCGTGACCGTCAACGTCATCTTCGGCTCCCTCACCGTGTCCGAGACAGAGCTGGGCATGGCCGTGGGCGACACCGTCACGCTGACGGTCTCCTGCCGTCTGGAGGGCTGTGACAACATCGCCTTCTCCTGGGACCTCTACGGCGATCCGATGCTGGATATCCAGTGGGGCGCCTGGTCCGAGGACGGCCTCAGCCGGGAACTGATCCTCACCGCCGTCAGCGCCGGTGAGGCGGATATAGACGTCTGGCTGGAGGAATGTGATACCATGCTGTATCTGGACTGCGTCTCCGTTTCCGTCTCCGTGGAGTAAGCGGGACTACGATTTGACCCGAAAGGGGGCAAGATCATGAATATCGTTGTCGCAGGCGGCGGCAAGGTGGGCGGCGAAGTCGTGCAGCAGCTGAGCCAGGAAGGCCACAGCGTCACCGTGGTCGATGTGAGCGCCGCAAGAGTGGAGGAAATGAACGGGCAGTATGACGTCATGGGTATCGTGGGCAACTGCGCCACCTTGCAGGTCATGCAGGATGCCCAGGTGGGCAAGGCGGATCTGATGATCGCCACCACCGCTTCCGACGAGCAGAACCTGCTGGCCTGCCTGCTGGCCAAAAAGCTGGGCGCCCAGCACACCATCGCCCGGGTCCGGGATCCCCAGTACGTAGGGCAGATGGAATACCTCTCCGAGGACCTGGGCCTGAGCATGTACGTCAATCCGGAATACTCCGCAGCCTCCGAGATATTCCGTCTGCTGCGCTTCCCCTCCGCCCAGAAGCTGGAGGTCTTTGCCGGCGGCCGGGTGGAGATCGTGGAGGTGACGGTGCCGGAGGGCAGCGGTCTGGCGGGCATCCCCCTGCGGGAGCTGCCCAGGGCCATGGGCGCGCGCATCCTCATCTGCGCCGTGCAGCGCGACGAGGAGGTCTGCATCCCCAAGGGCGATTTCGTCCTCCGGGACGGGGACCGCATCAGCATCACCGCCGAGCCCAACGAGATCACCCGGGTCTTCAAGAAATGGGGCCTGCTGCGGAAAAAGGTGGACAATGTGATGCTGGTGGGGGGCGGCCTCATCAGCTACTACCTGGGAAGGATGCTCTGCGGCATCGGGGCCCGGGTGGTCATCGTGGAAAAGGACGCCGCCCGCTGCCGGGAGCTGTGCGAGCTGCTGCCGGAGGCCACCATCATAAACGGCGACAGCACGGACCATGAGCTGCTGGGCGAGGTGGGCATCCAGAACATGGACGGTGTGGTGGCCCTGACGGGCTCCGACGAGGAGAATATCATCCTGGGTATGTACGCCGATTCTCTGGGCGAGGCCCGGAAAGTGGTGGTGAAGGTCAACAACGGCAATCTGGTGCGGCTGGGCGAGCGGGCCGGGCTGGAAAGCGTGCTGAGTCCCAAGCACATCACCGCCAATACCATCCTGCGCTATGTGCGGGGCATGTCCAACTCCCTGGACTCCAACGTGGAAGCTCTGCACACCTTCTGCTCCGGCCAGGTGGAGGCCCTGGAATTCTCCGTGGGCACCCAGGCCGACGGCGTGGCGGGCATCTCCCTGAAGGACCTGGAGCTGCGCCGCGACCTGCTGCTGGCCTGCATCATCCGGGACGGGCGGGCCATCATCCCCGGCGGTCTCGATATGATCCACCGGGGGGACCACGTCCTGGTCGTCACCACGGCGGAGGGTCTCAACGACATCACCGACATTCTGGAAAAATAACGACCGGGCGCGTCTCTGCAAGCGGAGACGCGCCTTACCGAAAGGAACGAAACCATGGACACATACACCGGCTGTCACCCCGGCGGGGAAGCTCTGACCCTGGAGGCCGCGAAAGCCTGCGGCTGGAAGGAGGGGGACCGCATCCTGGACGTGGGCTGCGGCGGCGGAGAGAGCATGCTGCTCCTGAAAAAAACTCTGGGCGTCAAACCCGTGGGCTGCGACAGGGATGAAGGGATGCTGGCCCGGGCCAGGCTTCTGGACGCGGATTTCAAGCTGCGCGTCACCGACGGCATGAGTCTGGACTTTCCCTCCCTCTATTTCGACGGGGCCCTGCTGGAATGTTCCTTCAGCCTCATGAACCGTCACGACGAGATGCTCAACGAGCTCTACTGCGTGCTGAAAAAAGGCGCGAAGGTGGCCATCAGCGACCTCTATTACATCAACCCCGACCCGGACAAAGCCGGGGAGGTCTACTATGAAGCCAAGCGGATACTGGGCACCCCCAGGGAGGAAGGGGACTGCGAGAAGGCCGACGAGATGCCCTCCCCCTACCTGCTGGACGGGATGTTCGTCATCGACAACCTTTTGCACGCCATCCGGGAGACGGGCTTTGAGATCACCTATTTCCGGGACCGGACCAAGCAGCTGCAGGACTGGTATGCCCAGCTGCTCATGGATTACGGCAGCCTGGACGAATACTGGAAGCAGACCCTTCCCGACGGCAGCAAGCCCTTCTGCCGCGCCAAGGTGGACAAGCACACCGGCTACTTCCTGCTGACGGCGGAAAAGCTGTGATCGGCGGCATCGTCCTCGCGGCGGGCTATTCCTCCCGCATGGGGGACTTCAAGCCCCTGCTGCCGGTGGCGGGCGTCCCGGCCCTGAAACGGTGCATCGACGTTCTGACCGCCGCCGGGGCGGAGACGGCGGTGGTGACCGGCTGCCGCTGGGAGGAGCTGGCCCCTCTGCTGCGGGAATGGGGCGCCTGTGAGATCGTGAACCCGGATTTCGCGGAGGGCATGTTCACCTCCGTGCTGGCGGGGGTGCGGCATTTCGCGGAAAAGGGCGCGGAAATGATCCTCCTGCTCCCCTGCGACTGCGCCGCGGTGCCCAAGGAGGCGGTGCGCCAGCTCATCGCCTGTGCCGGGGACAAGGGGGAATACGCCCTGCCCACCTATGAGGGGCGCAACGGCCACCCGCTGCTGATCCCCCGGCGGTATTTCGGGGAGATCCTGCACTTCACCGGCCCCGGCGGCCTGAAGGGGGCACGCAGTCTCCACGAAGACACCCTCCTGCGCCTCAGCATGCCCTGGCAGGGCACGGTGCTGGACATGGACACCCCGGAGGACTATGCCGCTCTCTGCGCCTACGCCCAGGACGACGGTCTGGCGGACCTGGCTGCGGGGCGGACCTTCTGGCTCCTGCGCCACGGGGCGACGGAGCTCCACAGCGGCAAGGTGGTCATGGGCCGCTATGACGCCCGCCTCTCCGAGATCGGGAAAAGCCAGATGGCGGAGATGGGAAAGCGCCTCGCCGGGGAAAAGCTCCGGGCCGGAGTTCTTTACTCCAGCCCCCTGCGCCGGGCGCGGGACAGCGCGGAGATCGTGAACCGCAGCCTGGGACTCCCCATCCGGGAGGTGGAGGATTTTTCCGAGATCAGCTTGGGGGCCTGGGACGGAAGGCTGATCGAGGACGTGAAAAAGGAATGGCCTACCCAGTATGCCCGGCGGGGGGAATACCTCATGAGCTACCGCTTCGACGAGGGGAGCGAGAGCTTCTACATGGTGCAGGCGCGGGTCCGCCGCGCTCTCCTGGAGCTGCTGAAGGACGATCCCAGCCCGGATATCCTGATTCTCACCCACGCAGGGGTCATCAAGTGCCTCTGGGGCATCCTCCAGGGCCGGGACATCGACTGGGCCTTCCCCCGCTGCCGCCCGGACAAGGGGGAACTGACGGTGCTTCGGGTATAGAAAAACCGCACGGCCCCTCGGGTCGTGCGGTGTTCGGTCTGGCTTTTTAAATTCCTGCTTCCGCCTTGATCTGCTTCAGGGCCTGGGCCAGCTGGTCCGGGCAGGAGGTGGGCTTGGGGCCGCAGTGGATGCCGTCCACGATGGAGATCACTTCGTCGATGGGGCGATTCTCGCTGAGACGGGCCACGCCCAGGGTATTGCCGGGGCAGCCGCCGACAAACTCCACCTTGCGGATGATGTCCCCTTCCATGTCGATGACGATGCTCCGGGAGCAAACGCCCTTGGTCTTATATGTATACTGCATGGTGATTCTCCTTTACTTTTTCAAATTTCTATCATCATAACACAGCCGTTCCGTTCTTGCAAGAGCGAAGAGGGCATATACTTCCCCTATAAGGGGGTGGTGTGATGAAACGGCTGATGCGGGATCTGGCGGTGCTGCTGGCGGTGACGCTGCTGACCCTGGGGCTGGACAAGCTGGGTGCTTTTTCCGTCCTGGCCGCCATGCTGGAAACGCCGGAGGCGGCGGTAAGCGCCGGGACGGACGCTCTCTGGCCGGGGGAAAGCGCGGCTTACCTGCCCCCTGCCCCCATGACCCCACCGCCGGAAGCGGCGGCGGAGGAAGGCCGGGAGATCCTGTCGGCCCTGTCCCAGGGGGACCTGTTCAGCCGCAGCAGCCTCCCGGTGGATCAGCTGGGCCTGCTGCGGGAAGGCTGGAGCTATGATATTCCCCGGGAGGGGCCCCAGGTCCTCATTTTCCACACCCACAGCTGCGAAGCCTATACCCCCCAGGGGACGGACGTATACGAGGCCAGCGGGGAGTTCCGCACTCTGGAGGACAGCCAGAGCGTCATCGCCGTGGGGGACTGCCTGGCAAAGGCCCTGGAGGAAAAAGGCTTCGGCGTGATCCATGACCGCAGCCTCTACGACTACCCCGCCTACAACGGGGCCTATGACCGCTCCGGAGCGGCGGTAAGGCAGCTGCTGGAGGCCAATCCGAGCATCCGGGTGGTCATTGATCTGCACCGGGACTCCCTGGGCGGGGCCAGGACGGAATACCCGCTCCCTGACGGAGGAACGAGCGCCCAGGTCATGCTGCTGCTCACCACCGGGGAAAACGGTCTGTATCATCCCAGCTGGCGGGAAAACCTGAAACTGGGACTGGAGCTGCAGAATCGGATGGAACTGGATCACCCGGGGCTGGCGCGGCCCCTTTACCTCTCCCCCGCCCGCTACAACCAGCATCTCTCCCCCGGGGCGCTGCTGGTGGAGGTGGGGACGGACGCCAACACTCTGGCGGAGGCGAAGCAGGCGGCCCTGCTGTTCGCCGACTGTCTGGGGCAGGTGCTGGAAGCACATAAAGAGAATTGAGGTGCATGGTATGTCTGCGGAACTGGTGGCTCTGGGCGAGCTGCTCATCGACTTTACCCCCTGCGGACCTTCGGAGGCGGGGAATCTGTGCTATGAGCGCAACCCCGGCGGCGCTCCCGCCAACGTAGCGGTGGCGGCATCCCGGCTGGGCCTCTCCGCCGCCTTTATCGGCAAGGTGGGGGACGATATCCACGGCCGCTTTCTCCGGGACACTCTGATTTCCGAAGGGGTGGACGTCTCCGGACTGCGGCTGGACGGGGGGACAGGCACCTCCCTGGCCTTCGTGGAGCTGGGGCCGGACGGGGAGCGGGATTTCAGCTTCGTGCGCCGGGGCTGCGGGGACACGCAGCTGAGGCCGGAGGAGATCCCGGAGGGCCTGATCCGCAGCGCAGGGCTGCTGCACCTGGGCACCCTGTCCATGACGGACGAACCGGCCCGCAGCGCCGCCCTCCGGGCCCTGGAGATCGCCGAAGAGGCGGGGGTGACCGTGTCCTGTGACGTGAATTATCGCGCCCCGCTGTGGGAAAGCGAAAAAGACTTTCTGCTGGCCTGCGACACCCTGCTGCCGAAGGTGCAGCTTTTGAAGGTCTCCCTGGAGGAGGCGGCGCTGCTGACCGGGATCTTCTGGCCGGAAGGGGCTGCGGCGGCCATTCGGGAACGCTGGGGCGTGGAGACCGTGGCGGTGACCCTGGGGGCCGAGGGGGCCTGGCTGGAGGGGTACTGCCCCGCCTTCCCCGCCCGGGCGGCGGACGCCACCGGGGCCGGGGACTGCTTCTGGGCCGCCTGGCTCTATGCCCGGCTTCGGCAGAGGCCGGACGCCCTGCCCTTTGCCTGCGCTGCCGCCTCTCTCTGCGTGGAGAAGCGTGGCGCCATCCCCGCCATGCCGACCCTGAATGACGTGGAAGAACGGTTGAAACGATAAAACGACCCATACAATCGTACAGGTCGTCCAACACTAAGCCTCGCAGAGTTCGCAGCTCGGAAGCCGCGAATAGAATCGGAATCATTCTTCGTGGGGACATGCGCCGTCGTCGCAAGCTTCATATCATTCGCTTTGGACCAGAGAACCAAAGCTCATTCATTCCGCTGCTCCTCCTCTCAAAATGGAAGCGCCGCTTCCATTTTGAAAAGGACGTTTCGCCGGAATCTGCGGGTATTTGTGCTTGCGCGAATACTCGCCATTCCGGCGAATAAGGACGTGCGGGGAGCGGAGTGCGATCTTTCTCAAATCTCAACCCCGCGAAGCGGTTGCGATTTGATTATTTTAGATATTTGTCCAGGAACTCGTAGACGTGGCCCTGGTGCTTGGGCTCGTACCAGTCGGTGGAGAAGCCGCCGTGGTTCCAGCCCTCGAAGAATTCCAGCTCCGCACGGCCTTCGCCGCAGACCTCCGTTACCTTGTCATAGAGCTCCTGACTCT
>JAEEGK010003149.1_pt1 | contig 41272 bp, 24 predicted proteins | sample 8958771 | NCBI WGS metagenome assembly JAEEGK01 (sample SAMN16246547, study PRJNA631951) | gut metagenome | biome: gut microbiome; feature: rumen; material: SC-attached | host: Bos | place: Iran: Karaj | collected 2018-10
ACGCCGCAGCCTCCGCCTACGGCCCACCCGGCATGGGCCCCCATCCCGGCGAGATACTCATGGAACAGGCCCGTGGCGACATGGTGCACACCGTGGTGGCACGCACCGTCGCCGCCTCCGACGCCCGCATGGACGGCTGCACCAAACCCGTCTACTCCAACTCCGGCTCCGGCAACCAGGGCATCACCTGCACGCTGCCCTCCTACTACTACGGCAAGCTCAATGGCTGCTCCGACGAGCAGATCCTCCGCGCCCTCACCCTCAACCACCTCATGTCCATCTATATCAAACGTGGCATCGGCCGCCTCTCCGCCCTCTGCGGCATCGTCAACGCCACCATGGGCGCCAGCGCCGCTCTCACCTACCTGGAGGGTGGGGGATACGAGCAGGTATGCTACGCCATGAAGAACATGATCAACACCATCGCCGGCATGGTCTGCGACGGCGCCAAGCCCAGCTGCGCCCTGAAGATGAGCGTGGGACTCTACAGCGCCTTCGTCTGCGCCGAACTGGCCGTCCACGACCGCGTGGTCGACCAGACCGACGGCCTCAGCGAGAGCGACATCGACTGCTCCATCCACAACCTCGGCCGCCTCGGCAAAGACGGCATGAACCAGACCGACGACATGATCCTCGACATCATGACCCACAAAAAATAGCCGTGGCGCCACACCCCTGACTGGCCCGCCAAACGTCTTAAAAAGTGTTAAAAACCTCACATAACCCTCTGGCTATGTGAGGTTTGCTGTATAAAAACACCTCTAACACACTGATAGTCAACACCAACACCGTACCAACACCGTCCAAACACCGTATCAACACCGTACCAACACCGTCCACCGTCGGAGATGATACGGTGACCGTACGTCGGCGTTTTTTTCTTAAAATCGTCCTGCCGTTCATCCAATACGTATTCCTTTTTTAACACTTTTTTTCTTAAAATCCTCCTCCCTTTTACGGACGGTTCCTGCTCTTTTTTGTACGTTTTGATGCCCCGTGGGGGGGGCGCTGTCCCGCTGTCGAGTGCAAAAGTCATGGTATGAGAGGGTTACGCCGTATGTGGACCTCCGTCGGAGGGGCGCCGTGTCGTTCCGTTGAAGTATAAGTGGTTGATTTTGTTCTCCGTCCGCGTTTTTGCCTCCGCGGATGGATTATTTTGACCCAATTTTTCGTAAAAAGACGTTTTTGGAAAAAATGTCGTTTGTCATTCACCCAAAATAGCGTCATTTCGCCAAAATTAACATTTTCAGACGCAAAAACAAATGATTTTTTAAATCCTTGTTTTATAGTCTTTTAAAATGTTAAAAATTTGTTTTTGCGTCTGAGGCATTTGATACTTTGTCTGAAACAGTTGATACTTTGTCTTGGCACTTGCACAGATAAAAAAATTTTTGTAACTTTGCCCGGAAAAATTACAAGCAAAAACCATATTTTATAAATATCAAAAACCGGATTATGGATTATGTTAAAAATAGCGATAGGATTGTCGACGAGATGGACGACGAGATGGACGACGAGATGATGGGGGATAAGGAGACCCGGCTGCAGGTCGATGTGCTGACCAAGCTGCTCATCGCCGGAGTCGTGATAGGCCTCGGGATGATTGCCTTCGGAGTGGTACTGCTGCTGAATTAAATGGTTAGTGGTTAGTGAAAGGTTATAGGTTATAGGTTATAGGTTATAGAGGCTTGCGCAGGTTAAAAGGTTATAGGTTATAGGTTTGCTCCACAAGGTCGCAGGCCGTGACCAAAGGTCAGGCAGAGTGGTTATTGAAAAGTTAGTGGGTTGAATGAGTTGAATGAGTAGTTAGTAGGACGCGGCAGCCAATAAACCGCGAATCTATCCTAGGACCGCCTAGGAAAGCCTAGAAAAGCCTAGAAGAACCTAGGAGAAAAGAAAAGAGACATCAAGAAGATTTTGATAGATTTTTAAATTGATTTTGTAAGATTTCTCGCCGAAGGCGATCCCCAAAAAAACGCGAAGCGATCCTAAATGGGATGCTCGCCGGGGGCGAGCAGCTGCCGCAGGCAAAATCCGTGGAATCCGTGAAATCTGATTGAGAAAAAGAAAATTCACATTAAAAATCACATTCACACATTAAAAAATAGAGTAACCATGAAAAAGCTTTTAGTAATTTTAACGATGATGGCAATGATGACTGCTTGCCACAAAGACAACATGAACAACCAAGACAACACCACAGCACCCGTCAAGGTCACCGTCAACGACTTCACGATCAGCTCCGAAGGCTGGCCGGAAGCGAGCAGCGGCTGCACCATGGCGAACGGCGCCAAGGACTCCCCCGCCAGCTATACCGGCGTGAAGGCGATGACGCTGGCGTTCTTCGATGCGCAGGGGAATGAGATTTACAACACCACGCAGCTGCGGGCCGACAACACGACATACACCACCTTCGGCGAGTTCGAGCTGTCGCTGCCGCTGGGCAGCTACACCATGGTGGTGCTGGGCTACGGCTCCGAGCAGCCCATCACGCTCAACGGTGCCAGCGAGGCCATATATACCGCCGACCGCGTCCGCGAGACTTTCGTGGCGTCGCAGACGGTGAACGTCGCCTCGACCAATCCATTGAACCTCAATGCCGAGCTGAGCCGCGTGGTGAGCAAGGTGATTGTGCGGTCGACCGATACGCGCACGGCGGGGGTGGACTCTGTCCGCGTCACCTTCGCGGCCGGCGGCAAGGGGGTGAACCCGCAGACGGGGCTGGCGTCGAGCAACAACGGCCTGTCGAACTGCGTGGCTATCAGCAGCGCGGTGGGTGCCGCGAGCAGCACCATCAGCTACCTGTTCTTGAATAGCGACCAGCAGACGATGAACCTCACGGTGGAGACCATCAAGACGAACGGCACGGTGTACAGCACCCGCACGGTGGAGAACGTCCCCCTGCAGCGCAACGCCATCACGCTGCTCTCCGGCCCGCTCTACACCAACGCCTCGGGCGCCAGCTTCACCCTGAGCACGGCCTACCTCGGCGACACTACCTTCGTAAACTTCTAACGGCAAAAGATATTATGGGAACGGCGAAAGATATTTTTATGGGAACGGCGAATTGTACGAATTTAACGAATTATGAAAACGGCGAATGACTCTAATTACTCGAAGCTTGCGCAGTACAATTTGAGGCTAATTACTCGAAAGGCTGCCGCAATACGCCTGCGTAGCTTAGAGTAATTCGCGTAATTCGCCGTTAAAAAAAGAAACAACGCCGTTAATAAGAAAGCCCGCGGCAGCCAATTCGAGTAATTCGCGTAATTCGCCGTTAAGAAAAAAGAGCAATTAGCCGTTGAAAAAGATAAATCGCAATCAGATTGTAAAAGATTGTAAAAGAAAGCAGAGGACAGAGAATCTTTCCAAATCTTTCCAAATCTGACGGAGAAAAAAAAAGAGTTCTGATAGTTCTGATTGAGAAATAAGGAAAAGAGTTGGATTTCATCCCACTCTTTGGCGCCTCGGGAGAATGAGCGAGCTCCTTCTCCTCTCGGCTTTAGAAAGAGTTCTTTGACAGACTGATATAAAGGATATTTCGGAAAAAAGAGTTTCCGGCGGGCAATAAAACCGCCGGGCGGGCGTTATAAGTGCAAAACAACATCAAGATTATGTGCACCGTAACGCTGAATATCAATGAGGCACTGGTTCGCAGAGTGAACCCAGAGCTGACTGACATGATGTCTATTAACCGCTGGGCTCAGCAGCAAATGGACAACCTGATTGAAGACCTCATTGACGAAGATAATTTCGCCAAAGAGCATCTGAAGCCCTACACTATTGAGGAGCTGCACGCCCGGATAGACGAGGCGGAGGCCGACATCGCCGCTGGGCGATTCATATCTCATGAAGAGTTGATGCGCGAAATGGAGGAAGAGTCTGCCCGCGATAAGGCTGAGGCCAAGGAGAAGTATCTGAAGCCCCTCACTATGGCAGAAATCAACGCCATGCTCGATGAGGCTGAGGCCAACTTCGCAGCTGGACGAGGCATACCCGACGAGGAGGTGTGGCGCGAGTATGACGAGGAATGTGTTCGCGAGAGGCAGGAACTGATTGAAATGGCCGAGGCGTTATGAAAGTGATATGGGATCCACGGGCCACTATGGGCCGTCAGCAGGTGTCTGACTACATCCGTTGGCGTTTTGGCGTAAGGCGTAAGAACCGTTTCATGCAGCAGGTCCGCGAGACGACGCAGATGCTGAAGAGCAACCCCAACATAGGTAAGATTGACCCGCTGTTTGCCGACCGTTCCATTGCCTACCGCAGCATTATCATCAATGGTTTGAGTAGGATGGTCTATTTCATCGAAGGCGACACCATCTATATCGCCGCCTTCTGGGATTGCCGCCGGGAGATTGAGAGTCTGGCTGGGGAGGTGAAAGAAGGCCCTGCTCAAGGGCAATAATGAAGAAAATGTTACGTTAATGATTATGAAAGGCAAATAATATGGAAACATCCACTAAAACAAGAAGAGCCTCCAGACCATTAGCTCACTACTGGAATCTGGTAAAGGACATCGACCGCAGCCAGAAACTCGAGCTGGCGACAATGCTCATTGACAGCGTGAAGCCCATCGCCACAGCACCGCTGCTCGACATGGTTGACGAGGAGGTCTTCCCCGACATGAAGAAAGAATTCTACACACCCGAGGAGACCTACGAGCTGGTGATGAAGGATATTAATGCCGAGGAGCGTGCCTACTGGGCACAGTCTGTCGAGCGCGACTTAGCCGACATCGCCAGTGGCAAGCCGAGGAAATATGTGTCGGGCGACGAGTTTTGGAGCAGGTTTGAAGAAGCTGTCGAGAAGCACTATGAAGACGTACAGGCTTGAATACAGTGAGATAGCGATAGCCGACCTGCAGCATCTCGCCCTCTTCGCCACAGCGATGCACACACTGGATTTTGCACGACGCTACACGGCGAGGCTGCGCTCGGAAATCGAAAGCCTCTCCTACCTGGCCGACATGCTGCCTAAGAGCAAGTACCGTCTGCCGCTGCTCTACCACCCCGAGGCCAAGACCCTGCCCGTAGGCAACAACCGGCTGACGGTCATCTTCCATATCGACGGCGAGACGGTCTTCGTCGACAAGATACTGCCCTCCGCCATGATGACGCACTAACCTCCCGCAGGACATACTTTTTCCCACACGAGATATCCGCCGCGACCCTACCACGGGGTGGCGGTTTTCACATTTATAAAACGAAAACAAACGAACAACTAATATAAAACGAAAACAAACGAACAACTAATATAATACGAAAACAAACGAACAACTAATATAAAACGAAAACAAACGGACAATTAATATAAAACGAAAACAAACGAACAATTAACAATTAATATTAACAATCAAAATCTTAAAAGTTATGAGTAAACGATTATTCAAGACAATGGTGGCGCTGCTGGCGATAGCGGCGGCGGCCACGGGGCCCGCTAGGGCGCAGATCTATGGAAACAATATTGACCTCTCTTACGGCGAGAGCGGAACCCTCAGCAGCGATATGACCTGCACATACTTTATCGTCTATAATCAGGGCACGCTGACCGTCAACCAGGGCGTCACGCTCACTTTGAACTGCGGCGATGAATTCAATCTTAAAACCAACAGTGCCATACACCTTCACGGCACGATGACAGGGTCTGTCGGCGACGATGCAGACTGGAACAACAACAGCTACATCAACGTCTATCTCTCCGACGGCGCGAAGTACACGGTCACCGGGCTGGAGTGCATGGATGGAGACGGCTACCTGCGCTATTACGGCTACGACGCCGCCACCGACGGCCACGGCACGGTAAGCGTGACCAACGGCCCGACCGCCGTGACCGCCAGCAGCATCGGCTACGAGACGACCACCTACACCTTCACCGCCACCCCCGCCAGCGGCTACCACTTCGTGAACTGGACCAAGGGCGCGGGCGGCGAGGAGCTCGGCACCGATGCCAGCATCGACGTCACCTGCGAGCAGAACGGGCAGTATCAGGTGTATGCCAACTTCGAGGAAGACGCTCCCGTGCCCATCACCGTCCGCTTGGCCGCTGGCACCGAGGAGGCTGCCAACTGGAGCCTGGCTTCGGGCGGCGTCTCTGTGCAGGGCACCGCGGTGCTGGAGAATGTGATGTCGGGCTCGCAGCTCACCGCTACCTACAACGGCACCACCAAGAAGGTGAAGAGCGTGAAGGCTGTGAAGTATGTGCCGCCGGCAGCTACGGTGACTACCGCCCCGACGGCTACGGAGGCTTATATCGAAGCCGGCTCGACCACGGAGCTTGTCAACGCCGGCGTGGCCAACGGCGGCACGATGATGTATGCCGTGACCACCACCAACGCGCAGCCGGCTTCGACCGCGAACTTCAGCGCCACGCGTCCCACGGCCCAGGGCCGCGCGGCCGGCACCTACTATGTGTGGTACTACGCCAAGGCCGACGCCGACCATAGCGACAGCGAGATTGCCGGCCCCGTCAGCGATACCCTGGTGGTTATGTCCACCGTCACCTGGAACAGCACGAACGTGTTCAATAGTGCCCACGAGAACGATGAGGTTAGTCCAATGGTAACGGACCCCCTCACTTATGAAGGCATTACGATTTCGAGGAGCGGAGAGAATAGCTATTTTATAGCTTACACCCACATTCAACAAACAGGATCACTCACATGTTTTGGAGATGGTGGCGACTCATTTACCTTCACGGCTCCGTCTGGCAAGAAGTTCTGCAAGATCGAGATAATCAATAATGGGAGTATTAACTTTACTAATTACGGCGACTGGACACAGCCGGAAGACACCAAGGTGGTGTGGAGCGGCACAGCTGCAAACGCGGTGACGCTGGGTACTGTCTTTACATCCGCTGATAATCTCAACAGCATCGTGTTCACGCTGATTGACGCCCAGTAGCCTCGCGGCGGAAAGGAGTGCCTGACGGCAGAAATCACACAAATCGGAACAAATCAAACAAATAAAATGAAGATTTGAAAGATTTGAATTGATTTGAAAGATTTCTCGACGCAGTCGACCCCAAAAACGATTTGAAGGATTTCTCGCCAACGGCGACTCCCGAAAAACGAAACAAAACAAATTTAAAACATAACGACAATGAAAAGTTTAAGAAAAAGCATTTTGACGCTCCTGGCGCTGACGCTGTTCGGCGGCGCGGGAGCCTGGGCGCAAGGCCCGACGACAGTATTCGAGGTCGACTTCTCGTCGAACCCCCCAGCCATTACCGGCTCGATGCTGCGTGGCAATGGTATGTCTATTTCCTCTGTTAGGATTCACACCAACGTGGACCTAATTAAATCCATCGAGATGGGAGTACAATATAATTACTCAGACAACTGTTATGTCTCCATCAAGCCGGCAACGGGCTCGTTCAAAAAGGGCGACACGCTGTTGATTGCCGTGTGCTATAACTACACCGCTACAAAAACGGCACAAGCCGACATCTACGCCGCCGATGGAACGACGAAGCTTTTCACCACAGCTCTCGGCATCAACGGGAAGACGGAGAGCGGCGATCCCGTGGTCGAGAAGTTTGTGCTGGGACAGGATGCCGACTCCTTACTGTTTGGCGGTAGCAGTTCATCCAATACTTTTTCTTATGTCACCACACTCAAGGTGCTGCGCCCTGCCTCCATCGAGCTGACCAAGGCGGGCGCGAACCAGTGGTCGCTCGGGCAGACGCCGGACTATGACCTGGAGCTGCAGGTGGAGTACTACGAGGCCCATGCGCTGAAGAATATCCCCGCGGGCTGGACGGTGCTGGTGAACGGCGTGCCGCAGACGCAGCCCTACCAGGGCGACTCGCTGCTCATCACCGAGACGGACAGCGTGACCCTCATGCCCGACGGCAACCCCCGCCGCGTGAAGAGCGTGACGCTGGAGGATGACGTGGTGCTCGTCACCATCGACGGCATCACCCTCGACATCACGGGCTGCACCACATGGGCCCAAATCATCGCCCGCAACCCCGGCGTGATATGGGACGATGGTGGTTTTATAGATAGCGGTCAAGGACTATTAGATCTTGGCGGCGCTTTTGTTTATACATCCGCCCCATACGACCCCGCCCAACAGTCGAACTATCAATGGCTGCAGTAACCCCCCGCGGGAAACTTTGATATGAAAGTCTGCAAACTTTGATATGAAAGTTCCGGAACTTTGATATGAAAGTCTGGAAAGAACGATATGGAGGTTTTCCGCACTATTATAATAAATGAATTCAATATATAATAATATACAGTTATGAGCAAAGTAAAGTACAGAGTCAGGGAATACACCCCGACAGGAGACCAGACGCTGGGCGGACACTCGTGGTACGCCGAGGTGGTCATCAACAACGAGATCGACAATGCCGAGCTCGCCAAGAAGATAGCCGCGCGCACGGGCTTCAAGGCCTACGAGTGCCAGGCCGTCATCGCGGCCATCGCCGACATCGTGGCCGAGGAGACGCTGGAGAGCAACCGCGTGGCCCTGGCCAACGAGCAGGGCGTGAAGATGCTCACCATCTACCCGAAGGTCACCGGCTCGGTGAGCGACAAGGATGTGCGCGAGAACCAGGAGAAATACCCCGGCAAGACGGTGGCCACCGAAGACATGGTGACGCCCGACCAGCTGACGTGGAGCCTCGGCGCCACGGTGGGCATCAAGTTCAGCAAGCAGTTCGCCATCAGCAAGCAGGCGCAGAAGGTGAAGACCGTCCTCGAAGACGACGGCGGCGACACCCCCACGCCGACACCCACTCCCACACCCGACCCGGGCGGGGACGAAGGGTGAGGCCCCGCGCATCCAGGCAGTCCTAGGCAGTCCTAGGCAGTCCTAGGAAAGCCTAACAAACAAGAAACAATAACAAAAAACAATAACAACATGAAGACATTTACAAAACACATCCTGCTCCTGGCGCTGATGCTCTTCGGCGTGGCAGGAGCCGCGTGGGCAGACCGAAACCCACAGAAGTGGACCACGCAGGTGGCCATCGCCGACCTTGTGGAGGGCGACACCCTCATGGAGGGCTTCTCGATCACCTGCTCCGGTGGCGAAATTCTCAATTTTCATGGCAACAGGCTCAAGGTAAACAACACACTGAGACCTAACAACCTGGGATTTTCCTGTGATGAGCTTAACGCTTTTGTTACCTACGGCCCCAATGCATCCTTAAGCTATTCAGGCTCAATACCCATAACCCCTGTCGACGCGAACGGCCAAGACGGCAACGCCTGGCTGGTGACCAGCGCCGATGGAAGTAGTGCCTACGTCGACGGCATCTACGTTGCCCCCGCCCCCGACCCCACCGTCCCCGCCCTTGACGAGCTCACCGGCAACTGGAACTTCCTCATGCCCGGCGCCAACAAGGTCGTCAAGGCCGTGCTCCTCGACAGCATCGTTGTCGGACCGCATGTCGAAATCTACGGCGCCTCCCCGGCCTTCGCCGCCGGCGACATCTACACCCGTGGCGACTCCACCATCTACTACTACGACACCAACAACCACCACTCCTTCTACCTCCGCGCCGACGAGCAAGCCGACGGCAAGTACTTCGGCTTCTGGTCCGACCTCGACCCGACCGACTTCTATTACACCGACCGCACAGACCGCCGCGTCAGCACCGGCAGCTACACCTGCGGCCACCGCTTCACGGCAGCCTACGCCGACAACTACACCCTCACCCTCAACCCCTCCGCCGGCGGCACCCTTGAGATTGCCGGCGTGACGTACGACACCGTCTACACCATCAACTTCGGCGGTGAGCAACATGTCGTCCCCGCCAACGAGATGCCCTACACCATCAGCTACAGCTGGGGTGGTGGTTACGAAGCCAGTGGTCACAGTTTATTAGACGGCAATGATAAAGTGGAGTTCATCAATCAAGGTACTACTTGGGTCAATATCCGCGTCAAAGGTGCCTTCGATGGCGAAGTCACATATCAATGCAACGTAGAGTACAATGAAAATCCATACGAAGCCTTCGAAAGGGCCATCACCTGCGAGGCCAGCACCCAACCCAAGATGCCCTACGGCATCACCAAGACCGGTGACTACACCTACAGCGTCATGGAAGGCCTGACCGTCAGCGTCACCGCCACGCCCGACTCGGCGCACTACCTCAGCGCCATCGGCAACGGGGCCGTCATCAGCAACAGCGCCTACAACTACTCCTTCACCATGCCCGGCGATGACACCGAGCTCGCGGCCACCTTCACCACCAAGCCCACCCTCACCCTCGCCCAGACCGCCGGCGGCACCCTCGAAGCCATCGTGCCCCAGGGCGGCACAGTGTGGGGTGACGGCGTGAACAACTTCAAGCCCACAACACCCTACACCGCCGACGGCATCACCCTCACCACCAGAGGAACAATCTTCCCCGACGGACAGTGGTTCGATGGTCCTTTCACCTTCGCCAGCGCCGAAGGCAACTTCAGCCGCATCGAGATGACTCTCACAAGCAATTATGACTACACCAACTGGAACAACGCCGAGGGCTGGACTGTTGACGCCACCAGCGCCGTGTGGGAAGGTGACGCCAGCGAGGTTGTCATCCCCAATTGCACCACCAATGTCAGCCAGATAACCTTCGTCCGCGCCGTCACCCCCAACGTCATCGCTTCCACCACCGAGCCTAATACATATTATATAGACTACGGCACCCCGGTCACCGTCGTGGCCACCCCCGACGCCCAGCACTACCTCGTCAGCTTCAGCGACGACGACAACGATGTCCGCAACGACAACGACACCGCCTTCAAGACCTACGACAGCGTCATCGCCGACATCCCCAACCTCTCCGCCACCTTCCAGGCCAAGCCCCAGCTCATCCTCACCGCCAACGACGGCGGCACCCTGACGCTGGACATGCCCGGCTATGTGCCCAGCAAAGACACCATCATACAACTGCCCGATGAAACGATTAACGGCTGGAGCAACAACTATAGCCATCTTACGACTGCCGACCTGCCCGGCTTCGTGTCCACCGACACGGCTACGGCCGTAGCATGGACTGACGCTCCGTCTGGCAGCAGAAGCACTCTGATATTTAAGGTTGACGGAAACGGTCAACATTGGTACATGGCCCTTTACAATAATAGCGGCGTTTACAGTGAGATACAGGATCAGTACAGCTCTCACAAGAACGTCTATAACATGAAAAACAATGGCAGTAAGGTATACTACACCTCCAAGATCCCTGCCGTGCTTCCCGCCGGCGTAGCCATGCTTAACGACACCACCTTCATGGTCGACTACGGCACCGACGTCACCGTCGTGGCCACGCCCGACAGCATCCACTACCTCGCCACCCTCGGCGAAGAGCTTGTGAACAGCAACGACTCCATCCACCGCACCTTCACTATGACGGCCCCCGTCAACCTGCCGGCCGACTTCCGCGCCAAGCCCACCCTCACCCTCGCCCACAACGACGGCGGCGAGATGGAGATTGTGCCCGAGGAAGTCATGGCCGTTAACGAATTCACCGTCCCCAGCTCATGGAATAATGATAATCACCTTGCCGCTGCCACCGACCTCCCGAGCGACTTCCAGTCCGTCAAAGAGGCCGAGGCCACAGCCTGGCAGAACACCACCGGCCATCCGGTCTACCTCTTCTATAAAGCTTACTCAACTGGAACAGTCTCGTACGTCAGGTTCAGGGCCGACGGTACAGTCGCAGACGTCAGCACTGGCTTAAAATCCGTCATCTATAATAATGTCTCCGATGTCTACGAAGGTTACCTTGTCCGCTACACCACCGTCGGCGCCGCCAGCAACTTCATTGCTTCCACCACCGAGCCTAATACATATTATATAGACTACAACACCAGCGTCACCGTCAAGGCCACGCCCAGCGACACCGCCTACCTCGTGCGCTTCGACCAGGACGACGACACCAACAGCAACACGGCTGTCGAGAAGACCTACGGCCCCCTGACCGCCGCCCACACCACCGCTGAGGCCACCTTCAACGACAAGCCCGTCCTCACCCTCGCCGCCAACGACACCACCTGGGGTAAGGTGATGCTCGAAGGCGCAGGCAGCAGCAGCGAAACCATCGCGCAGTTCCTCGCCTCGGAGGTCAACAACGATGTGTGGCACGAAATCACCGGCACCGTCTCCAATATCACCGACACAACCTACGGCGATTTCGACCTGACGGATAATACCGCATCGGTATATGTCTATGGCCTTCTCACTCCCGACATGCAGAGTAGGCAGTTTGGAAGCATGGGCATCGTGGAAGGCACCAACATTACCATCATGGCCCATCGCGGGGAATATAACAGCAACCCTCAGGCTAATGGTGCCTATCTGGTGAGCATCAATCCCACCCTTCCCGCCGGCGTAGCCCAGCTGACCGACAGCACCTACCGTGTTGACTACGGCACCACGCTGACCCTCCAGGCCGACGCCACCACGCTGCACCATGTGGCCAACTGGGAAGACCAGAACGGCGACACCCTGCAGACCGCTACCTATAGCGCCTACTTCGTCACCGACCCCGTGGCCCTCTTCCCCGACAGCTCGAGCCTGACCTTCACCATGACCACCGACACCGTGGCCCGCGCCATGTTCTACCTGAACTACTACAAGCTGACCTTCGCCCACAACGAGGGTGGCACGATGGAGTTCGTCATCCCGCAGGACAGCCTGTCGTTCCTCGGCATCACCAATAAGAACGTCAGCCGCGGTTCCATCAGCATCGAGGCCGACAGTGCCGACGCGGACGGAATGTTCGTCAAGAGCGGCATGAGCGACATCGACATCGTCATCGCTGACGCCAGCATCACGCAGGTGGATTTCCATGTCACCAACGGTACCAACCTGGTGAGCAACTACTTGAGTGTTGCCGGCTGTCCCGAATGTGTCATCACCACCACCACGAACAACGAGTACGGTTCGATCAAGGGCTTGGACACCAACCATGTGACCATCAAGAGTTCGGTGGTGTACGACCTGCAGATCGACCAGTTCACCGTCCATTACGGCCGTGCGCTGCCCGAGGGAGCCATCTACGGACCCGACAGCAACAGCTACTATATCCTGCCCGACAGCACCGTGACGGTGCGTGCCATTCCCGCCGACGGCCACTACCTGGTGCGCTGGAGCGACAACGCCACGGTCATCGACACGCTGAGTGCGAGCATCACCATGGGCAAGGACGACACGTTGACAGCCACCTTTGCCCCGAACCCCGTGATCACGTTGGCGGTGAACGACCCCGCCATGGGCAGTGTCTACTTCACCGGCTACCATGGCAACACCATCACGCGTGCCGGCATCATCAAAGCCGAGAGCATCGCGCTGCCCTACAACTGGTATGAAGCCAGCGACATCTTGGAGATCCAGGGTGGCGAAGGCAAGGTCACCAAAGACGCCACCGGCCACTACCTGACCGTCAGCGGCATCTTCGACACCATCGCCACCGTCGTCACCTCGACGGGCGCCTTCAATGTCACCTGCGAGCCCACGCTGCCCAACGGCGTGCGCTACAACGTCGCCAAGCGGAGCTACACCGTGATGCCCTACACCGACCTGAGCCTGACGGCCACACCCGCCGCCGACCACTACTTTGTGGACTGGGCCCAGGTCAGACAGACAGACAGCATACCCGACAGCGCCATCGTCTCGACGCAGGCCGTTCATAGCTTCCGCATCGACGGCGACATGAAGCTGCAGGGCAACTTCCTTCACAACCCCTATGTGCTGACCGTGAAGGCCGACAGCGTGATGGGCTCGGTTGAGGCCGACACCGCCGTGGTCTTTGCCCGCGCATTGACCGACACCACCTACAGTGTGATGGCCGACAGCACGGTGACCCTCGTGGCCAACGCCCTGACGGGCTACCACATCACCGGCTGGCAGAATGCTCAGAGTACTCAGAATATTCCGAGTAATCCGAATGATCTGATTACCGACACTGTGCTGGTCAAGATGACCAAGGACAGCACCGTCACCATCAGCTTCGACACCAATGTATATAATGTAATGCTCACCGTGCAGAACGACGAGCGCACCAGCCAGGCCATGGGCACCGTGACCGGCGCCGACTCGGTGAAGCACTTCCTGACCGACACCCTGACCGTGGAGGCCGCCTACGGCTACACCTTCAAGGGCTGGTATGACGCCGACACCAACCTGGTGAGCGAGCTCGACACCCTGGTGATCAGCCCCGTGAGCGACACCGCCCTGATGGCCCTGTTCACCGTCAACGAATACGCCATCCTTGGCCAGGCCCTGGACACCGCTGCCGGCTATGTGAAGGGCAGCGACTCGGTGGCCTACCTCGACACCGTGGTGCTGCGTGCCTATGCCAATACCGGCTACCACTTCGTGAACTGGCAGGACACCACCGGTCTGCAGCTCGGCGCCGCCGACACCCTGCAGATTATCGTTGAGGGCGACAGCACGGTCTATGCCGTGTTTGACACCAACCACTACAACCTCGTTGTCAAGGTTGACAGCGCCAGCACCGGCTTCGGCACTGTGACCGGCAGCGACAGCGTGGCTCGCCACTTCGTGGACTACGTCATCAACGCCACCGCCGACAGCGGCTACCACTTCGTGATGTGGAGCAACGGCTCGACCAAGGCCATCGACACCGTCAGCCTCGTGAGCGACAGCACCATTGCCGCCATCTTCGACACCAACGTCTACAAGATGAACGTCGTTGTGGCCGACAGCTGCACTGGCTTCGGCACCGTGACGGGCGACAGCCTTGCCAAGCACTTCCTGAGCTACGACATCAGCGCCACCGCCAACCCGGGCTTCCACTTCGTGATGTGGAGCGACAGCGTGACCGATGCCGTGCGCACCGTGGAGCTGACGAGCGACACGACCATTGCCGCCATCTTCGACTACAACCCCTCGCTGACGCTGGACTACAGAGAGGCCCGCGGCGACGTGCAGTTCATCGTCGAGAGCGACACCGTGAGGTTCCAGGGCATCACCGATGACACCCTTCGCACCGGTATCGTGAGCGTCATGGCCGAAAGCGCCGACGCCATGGGTATCTCGCTGAAGAACGGCAAGAAGATGACCATCGCCACTGATGGCAGCGCCGTCATCACCCAGGTAGCCTTCCACCTGACCAACGGTACCAACAAGGCGCAGCTCATCACCGCCGATGCCGGTACGGTCAACGCCACCACGGGCAACGCCTACGGCACCGTCGTCAACATCCGTCGTGACACCGTGGTCATCAGCAGCACCTCCGACAAGGACATCAATATCGACCAGCTGACCATCCAGTACGCCAGCGAACTGCCCGACGGCGTGGTGCGTCTGGAGAGCGATAACCCCAACGTCTACCGTGTGGACTACCACACCACCGTCAACCTGCTTGCCGTACCCAACGATGACAGCTATCTCATCAACTGGGCCGGCGACACCGTGAGGACCGCCGGTTTGACCGCCGAGGTCACCGTTGACAGCGCCGACGTCACCGTCACCGCCAACTTCAGCGGCAACCCCGTAGTGACCCTCATCGCCAACGGCCACGGCCGAGTGTACTTCGACAACTATGGCGGATACACCGTGAACCGTAACGAGGAGGTCCGAGTCACCAACTTCACCGAATTCCCGCACACGTGGTATGAGACCGGTGCCATCGACGATATTATCGGAGGCGACGGCATGGTCACCAAAGACAGTGCCACGAGCCACTATGTGAGTGTCCACGGCGCCTTCAACGGCACCGCCACCGTGGTCACCTCAAGCGGCAGCTTCACCGTCACCTGCATACCCACCGTGCCCAACGGCGTTGAGGTCATGAGCCTCGACACCTACACCATGGAGCCCGGCACCGTCATCACCGTCAAGGGCGAGCCCGAGAGCGAGGAGTACTACCTGGCCAGCTGGAGCGACACCGCCATGGCCGACAGCGTGCGCAGCGTCACCGTGACCCGCGACACCGCCCTGGTGGCCAACTTCCTGCACTTCCCGTATGTGCTGACCCTGAAGGCCGACACCGTGAGAGGAGCAGCCAGCGTGGTTGACAGCCAAGCCTATGTGAGCGTGCTCACCGACAGCACCTACAGTGTGATGGCCGACAGCGTCGTAGCCCTGTCCGTTGCCCCGAACGCCAGTTATCACTTCGTGAGCTGGATGGAGGCCGACAGCGTGTACAGCACGAAAGCCGACACCAGTGTGGTGGCTGGCAGCGACCGAACCCTCACCGCCACCTTCGACACCAACGTCTACGAGGTCCTTATCGCCGTGGCCGAAGCCGACAGCATCAAGGGCTTTGTGACCAATACGCCCGACTCTGTGAAGCACTACCTCAGTGCCACCTACTACGCCACGCCTGACACCGGCTACCACTTCACCAGCTGGGTGAATGCCGCCGGCACCGTGGTGAGCAGCAAGGACACCCTGGTTGTCTCGCCTGTGAGCGACACCGCCCTGTACGCCACCTTCGACACCAACGTCTACGTGCTGACGGTCCTTGCCGCCGACACAGCCCAGGGCAGCGTGACAGGCAGCGACAGCACCGCCAAGCACTTCGTGAAGTATGAGATATCGGCCACGGCCGCCAACTGCTACTACTTCACCAAGTGGAGCGACGGCGACAGCACCAACCCGCGTATGGTCACCCTGACCAGCGACAGCGTCATCACCGCCCAGTTCGCCTACATCCCCCGCGTCGGCTACGACACCATAGAGTGGTGCGACAGCGTCATGTGGAACGACAGCGTCTACTGCCTGAGCGGCGACTATGAGAAAGTGCTGCAGACCACAGGAGGCTGCGACAGCACCGCCAAGCTGCACCTGACCATCAAGAAGAGCACCAGCAGTGTGACCACCGTCACGAACTGCGAGAGCTACACCTGGCACGACATCACCTACACCATGTCGACCCTTGCACACTTCGACACCATCAACGCCGTAGGCTGCGACAGTATCGCCAACCTAGACCTGACGATCCACTACAACAGCGTCAGCGACACCACCGTCGTCACCTGCGACAGCGTGTATCGTTGGAACGGCATCACCTATGTCACCTCCACCATCGGCACGTGGAGCACCACCGACGTCAACGGATGCGACAGCACCGCCACGCTCTACCTGACGCTGAACAATGTCTTCACCGGCATCGACGAGCAGCAGGCCTGCGAGAGCTTCACCTGGATAGATGACAGCACCTACACCGAGAGCCAGCTTGACAGCACCGTCACCTACACCTTTGTCGGTGGCGCCGCCAACGGCTGCGACAGCACTGTCACCCTCCTGCTGACCATCAGCAACAACCTGACAACGACCGAAGTCCAGACCGCTTGCGAGAGCTACACCTGGGTGGACGGTGTGACCTATACCGAGAGCACCGACACTCCGACCTATGTCTACCATCTCAGCAGCGGCTGCGACAGCACCGTGACCCTTGACCTCACCGTCACCCACAGTGTGACCAACGCCATCGTCGACTCCACCTGCAGCTACTACATCTGGGACGGCACCTATTACGACCAGAGCGGCGAGTACAGCAAGAGCTACCCGGCCGCCAACGGCTGTGACAGCGTAGTCACGCTGACCCTCACCGTCAACCAGCCCGTGACCACCAGTCTCACCGAGAGTGCCTGCGACAGCTACACCTGGAACGGCATCGAGTATGCCGCCTCCGGCGCCTACACGCAGCACTTCACCGGCAGCAACGGCTGCGACAGCACCGTGAACCTGACGCTCGCCGTCAAGCAGAGTGCCAAAGCCACCGTCGTTGTCACCGCCGGCGACAGCTACGAGTGGAACGGCACCGTCTACACCGAGAGCGGCGTCTACACCGACACCGCAGTCGGCAGCAACGGCTGTGACAGCGTCACCACCCTGATGCTGACCCTCACCAGTGCCGTCAACACCTCGGTGACCATAGAGACCTGCGACAGCTGCACCTGGAACGGCAGTGTCTACACCGAGAGCGGAGTCTACACCTACAGCCATCCCGACGGCTACGGCAACACCCAGGTCGACACCCTGCACCTGACCATCAAGCACAGTGTGGAGAGCAGTGCCGAGGTAGCCGCCTGCAACTACCACATCTGGGACGGTACCTATTATAATGAGACCGGAGTCTACAGCAAGCGCTACACGGCAGCCAACGGCTGCGACAGCATAGCCACGCTGAGCCTCACCATCAACCAGCCCGTCACCGTCAGTGTCAGCGAGAGTGCCTGCGACAGTTACATGTGGAACGGCATCGAGTATGCTGCCTCCGGTGCCTACACGCAGCACTTCACCGGCAGCAACGGCTGCGACAGCACCGTGAACCTGACGCTCACTGTCAAGCAGAGCAAGAGCGCCACCTTCGTGGCTACGGCCTGCAACAGCTACGAGTGGCACGGCACCGTCTACACCGCCACTCCCGCCGTGGCTCCGACCTACACCACTGTCGGCAGCAACGGCTGTGACAGCGTCACCACCCTGCAGCTGACCGTGAAGAAGTCCACCACCGGCGTCGAGACCGTGGAGGCCTGCGACAGCTATGAGTGGCACGGCACCGTCTACACCGCCAGCAACAACACGGCCACCTACCACACCACCAACGCCGCCGGTTGCGACAGCACGGTGACCCTGCACCTGACCATCAAGAAGGGAGTCACCTACAGCTTCGCCGAAACCGCATGCCAGAGCTACATCTGGGACGGCAACTACTACAACCAGAGCGGCAGCTACAGCAAGCACTACACGGGCGCCAACGGCTGTGACAGCACCGCCACGCTGAACCTCACCATCAGCCAGGCCGTCACAGCGAGCATCAGTGCCACCGCCTGCGGCAGCTACACGTGGAACGAGGTGAACTATGCCACCTCCGGCGTCTACACGCAGACCCTGGACGGCAGCAACGGCTGCGACAGCATAGTGACCCTGACGCTCACCGTCAACCAGCCCACCACCGCCACCGTCGTGGCGTCGGCCTGCGACAGCTACGAGTGGCACGGCACCGTCTACACCGAGACTCCCGCCGTGGCGCCGACCTACACCACCGAGGGTGCCAACGGCTGCGACAGCGTGACCACCCTGCAGCTGGTCATCGTCCACAGCGGCACCAGCGTGGACACCGTGGAGGCCTGCGACAGCTACACCTGGATTGACGGCGTGACCTACACCGCCTCGACCAACGAGCCCACCTACACCATCACCGGAGACGCCTGCAACGTGGAAGTGACGCTGAACCTCACCATCAAGCACAGCGTGGAGTACAGCTTCAACGACACCGCCTGCAGCCACTACATCTGGGACGGTACCTATTACAACGAGAGTGGCAGCTACAGCAAGAGCTACACAGCCGCCAACGGCTGCGACAGCACCGCCACGCTGACCCTCGTCATCAACCAGCAGGTGACTTCCGACATCAACGAGAGCGTTTGCGGCAGCTACACCTGGAACGAACAGACCTACACCGCCTCCGGCGTCTACAGCCAGACCTTTGCCGGCAGCAACGGCTGCGACAGCGTGGTGACCCTGACGCTCATCGTCAAGCAGCCCGTTGCCGTCACCGTCATGGCCTCGGCCTGCGACAGCTACGAGTGGAATGGAGCGATCTACACCGAGAGCGGCGTCTACACCGACACCACCACCGGCAGCAACGGCTGTGACAGCGTCACCACCCTGCAGCTGACCGTGAGACAGTCCACCAGCGGCGTCGAGACCGTGGAGGCCTGCGACAGCTACGAGTGGCACGGCACCGTCTACACCGCCAGCAACAACACGGCCACCTACCACACCAACAATGTAGCCGGCTGTGACAGCACGGTGACCCTGAACCTCACCATCAAGCAGAGCGTCGAGAGCAGCTTTGACACCGCAGCCTGCACCTACTACATCTGGGGCGGCACCTACTACAGTGAGAGCGGAGTCTACAGCAAGACCTATGTCGCCGCCAACGGCTGCGACAGCGTGGTCACGCTGACCCTCACCGTCAACCAGCCCGTGACCACCGGTCTCACCGAGACGGCCTGCGGCAGTTACACCTGGAACGGCATCGAGTATGCCGCCTCCGGAGCCTACAGCCAGAGCTTCACCGGTGTCAACGGCTGCGACAGCACGGTGACCCTGACGCTCACCGTCAAGCAGCCCAAGACGGCCACCGTCAGTGCCAGCGCCTGCGGCAGCTACACTTGGAACGGCAGTGTCTACACCGCCAGTGGCAACTACAGCTACACCACCGAGGGCAGCAACGGCTGCGACAGCACGGTGACCCTGCAGCTGACCATCAACAACCCGGTCCACATGGCCGAGACGGAGATGGCCTGCGGCAGCTACAGCTGGCACGGCAGTGTCTACACCACCAGCGGCGACTACACCTACAGCCACCTCGACAACAACGGCTGCACCCAGGTCGACACCCTGCACCTGACCATTGGCAACAGCGTCAACGAGGATGAGACCGTCATCAACTGCGACAGCTATGAGTGGAACGGCCGTATGTATACCGAGAGCGGAGACTACAGCTACAGCACCACCACCGTTGCCGGATGCGACAGCACCGTGACCCTGCACCTGACCATCAACCACAGCGCCGAGAGTTCGTTCGACACGCTGAGCACCGGTTCCTTCGTCTGGAACGGCGAGACGTTCACGGAGAGCGGCACCTATGTGCGCACGCTGACCACCGTCACCGGATGCGACAGTGTCGTCACCATGAACCTTGTCATCCTGCCCGAGGGCTTTGTGATGCCGTACCTCTACAACCTGATGGATGTGATGCTTTCCGTCAACCACAACGAGGAGGGCATGGAGAACGTCAACTACGTCTGGTACCGCTGGTACCGTGACGGCGAGATGGTGCTCGAAGGCCCCGACCACGACAGCTACAGCGAAGGCGGCAACCGATTGAACGGATGCTACTATGTCGAGGTAGCCGTTGACGGCAACATGGAGTACTGGGTACGTTCCAACACCGTATGCATCGGCAATGTCGGCATCGACGATGTTGAAGAGATAGAATTCACCGTTGCCCCGAACCCCGTGATGCACGGCAGCATGGTCAAGGTCTCCGTCGAGGGAACCGACCTGCAGGGCGCTGAGATTCGCGTCTACGACCTGCAAGGCCGCATGGTTCTCCAGCAGAAGGACAATGACGTCATCGAGGCACCGCAAGCCTCCGGCATGTACATGGTCCGTCTGACGCTGAACGACGGAAGAAGTGCAGTGAAACGACTGATAGTGAAGTAAACTCTCTAGGAGAACTAGGATATCCTAGGCGATTCTAGGATATCCTAGACCATCCTAGGTCTAGAATTACTAAAAAAGAAACAACAATGAAAACAGCAAAAGTAACAATAGCATTGGCAGCGGCCATGCTTCTCACAGGGATGCCCATCATGCAGGCTCAGGAAAGCGGCAAGGGACACGAACTGTCGGTGGCCTTTCAGGGTCTCGGCATAGGCTCCATGCCCTTCACGGGCTCTGCCACGTGGAACGACCAGCCCGGACTTTCCCTGGGCTTCAACGTGGGCTACACCTACTGGTTTGGCGAACATTTCGGTTTCCGTACAGGCGTGCGTCTGAGTCGTTTCTCGCACAACCAGAAAATCTCCAACTTCGACCTTCCCATCACCACCAGCCTGCCGATGAGCAGTCTTGGGCTGCCCGGCGGCAGTGCGGTGACCGCGGTGGCGCTTCGCGGCACCGCCACCTCCATCCAGGAGGAGCAGAGCTACACCTTCCTGGAGCTGCCCATCCAGCTGGCCATGCGCTTCGGGGGTGTCTTTGTGAACGTCGGTCTCTCGCTGTCCAAGGCAGTGAACGCCAGCGCCGACTACAGCTTCACCGACCCGGCGCTTGCCGTCACCGCCATCCCTGACCTGGGCATCACGCCCACCACGCCCGTTCCCATGACCCTGAACGGGACCACGGAGAAGAGCGTGAAGAACGCCGACATGACCAAGCCCTTCTACTGCCTCCTCGATGCCGAGGTGGGATACAACTTCCCCCTCGGGGATGTCACCTCCCTCGCCCTCGGCCTCTATGGCCGTTATGCGCCCATCGCCTACAAGACCGACAACAATGTGGACATCTATGCCCTGAGTCCCGACGCCACCTACACCGTCACCCAGCCTTCCACCGCCACGCAGGTGGAGAAGATAGGCTACTATGAGATAGGAGTGAGCCTGGGTGTCAACTTCGGTTGGAACGGCAAGAAACGGGGTGGTGACGGCGGCGCCTTCACCATGGCCCCCGCCAACGACGAGAACGTCGACCGTGTGGCCGCCGAACTTGCCGCCATGAAGACGGCCCGCGAGAAGACGGAAGCCGAGCTCGCCGCCATGAAGACGGCCCGCGACAAAGCCGAGGCCGAGCTGACCGCCATGAAGAACTCCCGCGACAAAGCCGAGGCCGAGCTCACCGCCATGAAGGACTCCCGCAAGAAAGCCGAGGCCGAGCTGACCGCCATGAAGGACTCCCGCGAGAACGACCTGACCGCCTATCACAACACGATAGTGGAGCAGAAGGCCCAGAAGGCAGAGCCCAAGAAAGAGACTCCGGCCCCCGTCGTGGAGCAGAAGGCCACGGCAGCGGAGAGCACGGAAGCCCCCATACAGTTCTACTTCAACCACAGGAAGACCCAGCCGTTACGCAATGAAGAGGCCGAGGCCAGCCTGCGGGAACTGTGTGACGCCATGAAGAACGACGCGAATATCCATGTCGTCGTCACGGGTTACGCCGACAATACCGGCACGAGGAAGAACAACCTGAAGATTGGCCGCAAACGTGCCTACGCTGTCAAGCGTATGATGACCAAGATGGGTGCTCCCGCCCGTAACATCACTGTTACCAGCAAAGGCGAGAGCTATCCTGTGGAATCGAACGCCACCAAGGAAGGCCGCGCCAATAACCGCCGCGCCACCGTGGAAATCAAGTAAAGACACTCTTTGGTTACATGATGCAGCAAAGGGATGCTCCGTTGGGAGCATCCCTTGCTGTTTTCTTATACAATAGGGTTATTATTGCTTGCTGCGCTTGAGGAGGAAAGGAAGCAATATTTGGTGGAAGCCCTGGGCGATATCGACGGGGACATAGTCGATGTGATACTGTATGGCTCGCTGCCGCAGGGTGGAGAACTCCTCGGTCATCTGACGACGATATTCAGCGGCCACTTCGTCGGGTTGGAGTCTCAACTGATGGCCTGATTCGAGGTCGATGAAGAGATGGGGGCGGGCATCGAAGTCGAGATTGACTTCGTGGGCCCTATCATAGGTGTGGAAGATAATCACTTCGTGTTTGTTGTGCCGCAGGTGGCGGAGGGCGTCGAAGAGCGCCTCTTGATTGTTTGATTGTTTGATTGCTTGATTGCTTGAGTTGTCTGGGGCGGTGAAGGCGTCGGTAAAGAGCACGACGAGGGAGCGGCGATGCAACTGTTCGGCAATGAGGTGGATGGCAGAGGCGATAGAGGTCTGTCGCTTTTCTTGTTTGTCGGGATTGACAGGTTGCAGCAAATTGTCAAGGAGCCCCAACAGGTACTGCTGATGGACGCTACTGGAGCGGCAAGGGGTCTGAAGGTCGATCTGTTGGCTGAAGAGCGAGAGGCCGAAGGCATCGCGCTGGCGGTGCAACAGTTCTATCAAAACGGCAGCTGCGTAGACGCTAAAGGTGATTTTGTTGGGGTGGTCGATATCGCCATGCCGTTCGGTGGGGAAGAGCATGGAGCTGCTCTGGTCTATTATGAGTTGGCACCGCAGGTTGGTCTCTTCCTCGAACTGTTTGACATAGAGGCGGTCGGTACGGCCATAGAGATGCCAGTCGATGTTTTTCGTACTCTCGCCGGCGTTGTACTGGCGATAGTCGGAGAATTCGACAGAGAAACCGTGGAAAGGACTTTTATGCCTGCCGGTGATGAAACCTTCCACCACCTGGCGGGCATAAAAGTCCAGCGATTTGTAACGGGAAATCTGCTCCTGATTCATGAAATTGGGTGATTCATGAAATTGGGTAGTTAAGTAGGTAAGAAGTCAAGTAGTTAAGACAAATGTGATCTGTCTCTGCCATTGCTGCAGCCAGTTGTTGTCAAATTTGTATTGTCTTAACTACTTGACTACTGTCTCCTTAACTACTAAAGCAGAGCGTTAAGTTTTTCCGCGAGGGTTTCTTTGGCCACGAGGCCGACAGATTTGTCGACGGGCTGGTCGCTGCCGCCTTTGAAGAAGAGCACGGTGGGGACATTGCGGATGCGGAACTTGGCGGCGAGGTCGCTGCATTCGTCGACATCGGCGGTGCCGATCATCACACGGCCTTCATATTCTTTCTCGAGTTCTTCGACACGGGGGGCAAGTGCTTTGCAGGGTCCGCACCAGGTGGCGCCAAAGTCTACCATCACGGGCTTTCCGCTGGCAATCATTTCGTTGAAGTTTTGTTCTGTGACTTTCATGGGTTATAATTGTTTGATTGTTTTGTTATTTCGTTACTAGGTTATTGGTTATTGGTTATAGGTTATTGGTTATTGAATGGTTAGTGAGTTTAGTGGGTTTAATGGGTAGTGGTTAGTGAATGGTTATTGGTTATAGGTTATTGTTTATTGAAGGGGTTAGTGGGTTTAGTGGGTTTAATGGGGTAGTTAGTGGGGATGCGGCAGCTTCTTTAAACTTTAAACTTTAAACTTTAAACGTTACTTTAACCGTTACTTTATTTGGCACGGAAGTAGATGGTCATGGGGACGCCGTGGAAGTCCCACAGTTCGCGCATGCGGTTCTCGACAAAGCGTTTGTAAGGGTCGCGGACATACTGCGGCAGGTTGCAGAAGAAGACAAACTGCGGGTAGGCGGTGGGCAGTTGGGTGATATATTTGATTTTTACCCATTTGCCTTTTACCGAAGGAGGCGGGTTTTGCTCTTTGACGATGGGCAGCAGTGTGTCGTTGAGTTCGGCGGTGGAAATGCGGCGCGAACGGGCCTCGTAGACCTGCTTGGCGGTCTCCAGCACCTTGAAGATGCGCTGCTTGTTGATGACCGAGGTGAAGATGATGGGCACATCGTCGAAGGGTGCGATGCGCTCTTTTATCAGATTCTCGTAGTCGCGGTGGGTATTGGTCTCTTTCTCCACGAGGTCCCATTTGTTCACCACCACCACCACACCTTTGTTGTTGCGCTGGATCAGGGAGAAGATGTTGAGATCCTGCTGTTCCAACCCCTGTTGGGCATCGAGCATAAGGATGCACACATCGGCCGCCTCGATGGCACGGATGGAGCGCATGACAGAGTAGAACTCGAGGTCTTCGCTCACCTTGCTCTTGCGGCGCAGACCTGCGGTGTCGACGAAGTTGAAGTCGAAACCGAAGAGGTTATAATGGGAGTAGACAGAGTCGCGAGTGGTACCTGCGATAGGTGTCACCACAGAGCGGTGTTCGCCGGTAATCGTATTGATGAAAGAGGATTTGCCGACATTGGGGCGACCGACTACAGCGATGCGGGGCAGGCCGTCGGTGGGGTCGTCCTCGCCGTCGTCGAAATCTTTCACGAGCGCGTCGAGGAGGTCTCCCGTGCCGCTGCCGGTGACACCGGCGATAGGGTAGGGGTCGCCGAGGCCGAGGGCGTAGAATTCGCCGAGGCCATCCATCTGGGCGCTATTGTCGACCTTGTTGGCGGCCAGCACCACAGGCTTGGGACATTTGCGTAGCATCTCGGCCACATCCTCGTCCATGGGGGTGAGGCCTTCGCGCGCATCGACGAGGAACAGGATGACATCGGCCTCGTCGATAGCCAAGGAGACCTGTTTACGGATTTCGACCTCGAACTCATCGTCGCCGCCCATCACATAGCCGCCGGTGTCGATGACGGAGAATCGTTTTCCGTTCCAGTCAGAGTGGCCATACTGGCGGTCGCGGGTCACGCCTGCAGTCTCATCGACGATGGCATCGCGGCTCTCGGTGAGACGGTTGAAGAGTGTCGACTTGCCCACATTGGGGCGACCAACTATTGCAATAATATTCATTATAACTTTTATCCTTCGATTGTGGTTCTTCCGCCGGTGCCGAAGAGGAGGTTAATACCGACCTTGAGGTTGAAAGCTTTGGAGTCGGTGATGTAGAAGCTGCTGAGGTAGTCGCCCATGAGGTAGATTTGGAAGACGCGGCCTGGAGTGGCGACGATGCCGAGGCCGGGGTTGAAGAGGTCCATGCCCGAGCCATCATAAACGATGGAGTTGGCAGCGGTGACCTCGAGCCAGTCGTAGAGGTTCATGCCAATGCTCAGGGTGGTATTCCAGCGGAAGGTGTTCTTGGCATCGCCAAGGTCCATAGAGAGCGCGTTGGATTTGCAGAGCAGTCCGCGGTCGAACTGTCCGTGGAAGAGGAATCCGGCACGGAACATGCGACCGAAGCTATAGCTGGCACCGAGGTTGATTTTGGTGGGGATGGAGAACCAGTAGTCGCCCGAATCCTTCTTTTCGGGTGTCATATCCTCGAGTTGATGCTCAAGTTGGCTGGTCAGCGAGTCCATGCTAAAGTTACCACCGTTGAACATGCCGTTCATGTCGACGCCGTTAAAGACGATGGCGCCCTGTCCATTTTGGGGTTTCCAGGTCATCACGTTGTTCTTCCAATGGATGCCGCCGGTGAGGTCGTTGATGGAGAACGAGAAGGAGAAGGGGCCCCAGTCGTATCTGGCACCGAGGTCGAAAGCGATGCCGGTGTTGGCGTTGCCCAGCACGTCGCCAAGGTTGAAGATGAATTTCTTTTGGGTGGTGTCGTAGGGGGCGCAGGTGGCCGACTGGATTTCGTAGTACATGTGGGCCGTCACGGTGTCGAGGTTTGGCGAGGTGTTGAAGACCAGACGTGTGTTGTCGGTCTGCACGTTGGCCACACCGAAGAGCAGTTTTGCTCTCACACCCACCGTCAGGTTGATGGGCTCGAAGCGCTGAATGACACCGAGGCCGGTCTCAAGGTAGCTGGTGGCATTGAGCACATCGCCGTCGAGCATCTCCACCACAGGACGCACATTGCCGGCAGCATCGATATTACCGATGCGAAGGGCTTCGACCATATCCACGGGGAATCCCACACTCACGTGGTTGATCAGACGGGTGTTGAAGTTGATGAAGGTGTTGTTCACCTTGAAGCCGAAACCGAGGAGGTTCACGTTGGCACCGAGGCGGAACTTGTTGTCGTTGGTGAGATTGTTCATCATGCTGTCGAGATTGATCACGGTGCGCTCATTGACGCGGTCGTATTTGATGAAATCGCTCACCGCCACGGGGCTGCCAAACTGAATGTCGGCTCCCGGAAGGGTGATGTACCAGGAGCTGTTGGTGGGGAAGAAGGCCGGGTTCAGGAGGTTCGACTGCGGAGTGCGCAGCATATGATAGAACATATTGTTGGTCTCGTCGTACTGGGCTCGCGCCACATTGCTTCCTGCGAGAGTCATCAAGCCCATCAAACCGATTAAAAATATCTTTTTCATAATGATTTTCAATGTTTAATAGTTAAAAAGACAAGGGTTTGTTCCGCTATTTTGACTGAATGTCGACATTGATAGCGGGATGTACTTTGAGATAGGCTCTCATATTCAAGAAGTCGCTACGTTTGACAGCGACATGCTTCAGTGCGCCTTGATTGTCTCGGCTGTCGACAGTGATTTCCACTCTCAGATACTTCGAGTTGTTCAGTTGGTCGAGTTTTGTTTTGTCGAGGCTTGCCACCACCTCCTTGTGGGTGGACGAGATGGCCTCATAGACCGTTGGGTCGTTAGGCATGGGAGCTGTTTGGGCGGCCGGCACCTTCTCGTTGGAGAAAAGGGTGCAGAGGCGAGTGACGGAATCGGCGGCGTAGCCGTAGGCCGAGAGAGTGAGGTTCAGAGGGATGCCGTTGTCGAGCACCAGGGTGAACTCGCTCATTGTCACCTCGGCACTCAGTCCCTCGTTGATATTCTTCAGGATGGAGTCGAGATTGACGCTAGCCAGACCCGAACCCATGTCGAGGCTAAAACTATAGTCCATATCGTTGATGCTCACGCTCAGCGGCATCTTTACGTCCATGTTTGCAGAATAGATGACGCGTGTCATGCCAAGGCTATCGATGATTTGACCGATAGACATGTTCGCGATGTTCTGCGTGATAATGGAGTTCTCGACGTTGAGTTTCATGTGGTAGCGGGCATACAACCTCGAAGGACGGTCGTTGATCATCGGTGCCATATCCATTGTGTCGAAGGTCTGGTGAACACCGGTTCTGATATCGTCGATCTGCACATTGAAATCCGAGAGGTTGGCATCTGTCGGGACGAACTGCTTGTGCACCCCGTTATAGTCGTCGTACCACAATTCCATGGAGTCGAACACCACGTTCACATGGTTTGCAATGGCTGCCGGGGCATCGCCATCCACAGCCACCGAGAGCACCACATAGACGTGAGCCATCGAGAGATTCTCCAACTCGACAACATCATCGAAGAAGTCGATGTCTATTGACGTCTCCACCACGGTGTCCTTAGTATAGAAAGCCTCTTTGGCGCCGGGACCCTTAAGGCCTGGAATGGGGGGGAAGGGGACATAGCTCAATGCGTAAATTGTGTCGCTCACGCCCACGTTGTACTGCACCGTAATGGTGTTGTTATTGGGGTCGATATTGCCTTCGTAGAGGGCACTCATGCTGGTCAGCAGGTCGTTCATGTTCATCTGACCGGTTCCTACGGGAACACCAAAGGTGGGATGTATCTCGCCGGTAATGTTTATCGGATGACTTAACATGCTCCAGTCATCCTCCCTCATGCACGATGTGAGGGCACATGTCAAAGCCACTACGGTGGCAAATAATACTCTTTTTTTCATATTAACTGTTATTTATTGTTCGATAATGTATATTTAACAAATTTATATTCAATATAAAACGTTTTTTATATAAAAAGTATATTTTCTGCAAATATAGACATTATTTTTGACACAAGCAAATGAAAAATGAAAAAGGCTTAGTCGCAGAGCACATAAAGGTCGTCGCGCTGGTTGAGGAGCAAGACGGGTATGTTGGCATCGTTTCTAATCAGGTGCCACTCGGCGGGTTTGGAGAAGTAGTCGCCAATGTCGCGGTCGCGACGGTCGGGAACAAGGGCGATGAAGAGTGTTGTCCCTTGCCCCGTTGAACCCTCATGGCGTTCAACACTCTTGATGGCCACGAGGTCGGGGTTGCCGAATTCGCTGCCACCTTCGAGAGCTGCAGTCTCGTAGGAGAGTCCTAAAGAGGAGAAAATCTTCTCCATATAGCGCATGTTGTTGGTCCAGCGCATCTTGAAGGCCGCATCGCGGTAATTGCGATGCATGACGCGGATGGTGCTGCTGAAAAAGCGAGCCATATAAGAGGCCCAGATAAGCTTTTCCTTGCTTTCGCGTTGGTGGTCGATGGTGAGGGTTGAAAGGTGAAAGGAGAGAGGGGAGAGGCGAAACGTGTCGGGAAGGACGAGGTAAGCAATTTTGCAGTCGCGGAATTTTTTCAGTAGCTGACGTGGGTGGGAGAGGCTGTGGCGCGGGGCCTTGGAATCGACCAATGTGATGGCAAGGACGGCGTTCATCGCAGTGGGGAGCGCATCGATGGCGTTTTTCCAGTTTTCCTTGAGAGCGACAAAGGGTACGTCGAAGCGCTCAATCCATTCTTCCGCATGGGGGGAGCAGGAGAGGAGTATCAATCCTTTGCGCAGTTTCTCAGCAAAAAAGTGCGCCGTGGGAAGGAGTTTCCCGGCATCCTCGGCGTTTTCTGCACATACAACGATGAATTGGTCTTTTTTCAACGGATTATTCTTTAGAATTTAGCGAATGAGTGTGATATTGCCTTTGAACTCGCTTTCGGTGTTGTTCATGCAGCGGATGCGGCAGGTGTAGGTGTAGACTCCCGGCATGCAACGCTCGTTGCGATAGGTGCCGTCCCAACGGCAGTGAGTCAGGTCGTCGCTGGAGAAGACGCACTCGCCCCATCGGTTGAAGACGGCCACATGTATCTCTGTGAGCAGCGGGCTGGAGAAATCGACCACATCGTTCACACCGTCGTCGTTGGGGGTGAAAGCGTTTGGAATCACGTAGTCGGGCGCACCGCAGTGGATTTCGTCGCAGTGGATGCAGACACTGTCTGTGGCAGTACAGCCATCGGGGGTGGTGACAGTGACAGTATAGCAGACAAAAGTATCGGTGGGTGTGGCTGTTGGGTTGGCAATATCGGGGCGGTCGAGGTCGATGGAGGGGGTCCAGCGGTAGGAGATGTTACCGGAACCATGAGGCAGGTCAGCGTGGAGCCGAACGCTTTCGCCGAGGTTGATACGGTAGCTGTCGGCCCATACGCGAAGGCTGTCGATTTGGTGGTTACGATAAATGACGGTGGTGTCGATGAGCGGACAGCCTACAGAGATGAGCCGCGTGATGTATGTACCCTCGCAAAGTCCGCTAATCAGGGTGTCGAGTTGCGGAATTTCCGGGATGGCACTGAGGTTGTATCGTATTTGTATCCAGCCCGAACAGCTGTCGGAACAGAGTATGGGGGAAACCTCTTTTTGGTAGTCAGGTCCCGGAGGGTTTTCGATGGTGAAGTCCTGTTCATAGGTGCATCCGTAGCCCGTCACACTTACGTGGTAGTCTCCTGTGGAGAGTCCGTGGAATCGGTAGGTTTGTCCGTCGAAAGTCGAGTCGGCAAGAGGCCAGAATGTGAAAGTCACGGAATCAGGGTCGATACCCGGTCCCAGACGGAAGAAGGCGCCGCCATCGGAGGAGTCGTGGCAGGAGATGGCGATGGGTTGCCATAAATCTATCAGTGTATAGGCATCGACATTGAAGGTGTCCACTTCGCTACATCCTGCCGTAGAGACACGGAGGAGGTAGGTTCCGGCTTCGGAGACCCAGGGATTGGCGATGGTGGAATCGCTGACGCCCGAGGTCAGCCACTCGTAGGTGGCACCAATCTGAGGCTGCACACCTATCTGTATCTGGGACCCCGAACAGGCGATGTCGGACTCGGAGATGCTGGTCCCGTTGCCGATGACATGCAACTGGTGACGCTGGGTGTCGGCCTCGGAGCAGCCGCCAGGCAGCAGGGCGACGAGGGTGACGGTGTAGACACCGCCCTCGCTATAGGTATGCGAAGGGTTGCGCTCGGTGGAGGTGGTACCGTCGCCGAAGTCCCAGAGGAAAGAAGAGCCTCGTCCGATGTTTTGGAAATGGATTGTATAGGGAGCGCATCCTGACACGGGCGGGATGAACTCGGCAACAGGGAAGTCGGAGGTGACGTTGAAGCGGAAAAGGGCGTTGTTGCAGTTGCTGGCATTGTTGGATGCACTCCAAGCGCCTGCAGTAGTGGGGAATCCCTGCGTGCCGCTGCAGGAGGCGCAGACCGACTGATAGAGGGTGCCCTGTCGGTCAAAGCGCGAGGTGCCGCCGTCAACATGGTCGCCACCACCATAGTATTGTCCATTTTGATGAAGCTCACCAAAGAAGGTTGCGTAATCGAGACGGCTGGCTTGTTCGTCGAGGCTGATGATATAGAAATCTTGACCATCGGTAGAGTCGCTCCAAGCTCCAGGAGAGGTTTCCATGCCGGTGGTGCCGAGAGTATGCCACTGCACTCCGTTATAGTTCACGAAATCGCGGCCCCATCCTGCAGCATAGACGCGATTGCAGATGTCGGCAGCGAATGCGGTAGGCGAGAGGTTAATGCGGCCGGGGGTGCCGAAGAGGGTGCTCCACACCACGCTGTCGAGGTCGGGCGTCATACGCATCAGCAGCATGCCGCTGTTGTAGACGCTGTAGCCAGCATTGATAATGAAGTTGGTGCTGCCCATGGGTTCGGTCTGGCCAAAGAGGAACACCTCGTCGTGGCGACCTGTCCGGACAAAATAAATCTGGTCATAGAGTCCTTTGCCGATATATGAGGAGGCCATCAGGCGGTCTCCCGCGGCCGAAATTTTACAGACGAATCCATCGGTGTTGCCGCCCCCATAGAGACGTTGCCATGCGCCCGCGGTGACGGAGAAGTCGTTGCTACAGGTGCCGCCACAGACGAGGAGGTTATAGGAAGAGTCGACATCGATGGAGTAGACAGCATCGTTGCTGCTGCCGCCGAGGAAAGTGCTCCAAAGAAGGTTGCGCAGATTATAGTCGAGTTTCAATACCACGCCATCTTGACGTCCACCGGCAAGACCGGGAATACCCCCCATAACGCTCTGAACACATCCTGGGGTCGTCGGGAAGTCAGAACTCATAGTTGTGGAGCCGATATAGACATTGTTGAGATTGTCTGTGATAATCTCTCCGCGGGCACCATCACCATAGTTGTAGTAGAGCGAGTCGTTGCCTCCCATAATGATACCGTAGTTGGAACCGAAATGGGACCAGTAGTTGAGACCATCGTTGCCGGAGCCTCCTATGTAGGTGGAGGCTTGAAGTTGGCTGCCGTCGGCCGAGAGGCGGGAGACGAACATGTCGCTGCCGTAACGGAAAGGCAAGTCGGGTGCGCTTTCGTAGTTGAGGCTGTCGCCGCCATGATGCTGTGTCTGGTAGGCCCCTGGAGTGGTGGGGAAGTTGAGAGAACCCGTGGTGCCGAAGACGAGGAGTTCGTCGAACGAATTGACGAAGAGACTATGCGGCATGTCGGTGGAGCCGCCGCCCAGGTAGGTGGCGAAGAGGCGGTTTTGGCCGAGGGTGTCGAATTTGAAGATTCCCACATCGGCGATGCCACCGAAAGATTCCATGTAGGCGCCCAGCGAGGTAGGGTAGCCGGTACCGAAGACGAGGCCTGCAGTGTAGGCATTTTTCTCGGAGTCGAATGTGGCGGTGGTGCCCCAGTTGTCTGCTGTCGACCCCGTATAGGTGGAAAAAATCAGTACGGGATCGATAACCAGTTGTTTTGTATGGTTATAATCACCCACTTCTATCCATACACGCCATTTCTTATCCTTTCCTTTTTCCACGCGCCACCGGCTTTGAATCTCCACTTGTTCACCTGCGCCATAGACCTGATAGACATAAGGTTTCGATTCCATAACATCTCGCACGGAGGTTTTGACAATGAGGTTTCCCGTCTTGTTGCTCACTTTAACATCGTCCACCCCCTCGTATTCAATGGCTATCTGCGAAGCATCGGCACCAGGTTCGATGATAAAGTTGTATTTCAGCGCTTTCCGACCGCCGTATAGTTCGAGGGAGATGCCGGGGTATAGTTCGTCGTAGCGCACATAGGCAAAACTGCCTACTTTGGAGCGCCAGCGGGAGGGATCGTCGCCGAGGAAGTAGTTGCTGTAACCGGGCATGCGGTCGTAGCCCATGGGAAGGGCACTGTTGGCTCCAGTGAAGTGAATGCGGTAGGCATGACAATGGACTCCACCTCTTTCACCTCCCATCTTAGGGATTTCAGTTCCCGCGGGGTGGGGGAAATGCTCGCGTAGCGCCACCGTGAGGGCGCCGGGCTCGAGGAATAGTGCCGCATCGTGGAGCTGTGCCTCATAGCTCACACGGGAGTCCCATTGCCCCAGGTTCTCGGTGAAGGCGACCATTGTTCCCACACCTTGAGTCTGGTACTCAGGTTGTGCCCATACCGGAAGGATGACCAACAACATCAATATGATGAGGATTCTGTTTTTCATTTGTATAATAATAAAATGCAAAGATACAAAACTTGTTGGAATTTTTCACTATATTTTTAATTTTTTTTTTTAGCGGTGTTGACTCACTTCATCTATTTTTTCAGTGGTGCTCGCAGGCATACCACAAAACCTGCAAAAGCAGGCAGGGCAAAATATTTTTTGGAGGGGATATAAAAAAAACAGGAGAACATTGCTGTTCTCCTGTTTTAGTGACTCCTGCAGGATTCAAACCTGCAACCTTCTGATCCGTAGTCAGATGCTCTATTCAGTTGAGCTAAGGAGCCATCCATGAAATTCGGTATTTCTATCTCCGAAAGCGGGTGCAAAAGTACAAACTTTTTAAATACTGACCAAATTTTTTTTCAAATATTTTTCATGGTGAAAAACATTCTGTTGAAATACAAATATTTGAAGTCGATTATTTTTTGTTTTTTGTTTTTCAATTATCAATTTATTCCGTACACTTCATGGTATAAAAGGTCGCGAATTTCGCAAAATTCGTCGTCGTCGAGTTCGTATTTTGACATAATAATCATGGGTACCTCTTTGCCACCTTCACTGTAGGGGGGCTGGACATATTCCTGAGGATTTTGGAAGAAACCCATACTGGCGTAGAACTCCACACGATGGTCGGCCTCCTCGGTATTGGGAAGTTCTACCTCCAGAACCACCTGTTCTTGCTGTTGGGAGAGAAAATTGAGGAATGCCGCCTTGCCGAGTCCTTGGTTACGGAGTTCTTCTGCAATGGCGAAATGTTCGATATAAATAAGGTCTTCGAAAGTCCAGTAGGTGAGGATTCCTACAGGGTCGTCGCCGTTCTCGGCTACGAGGAAATGGAATTTGCCGGCATCTCTATGCCGGAGACTAGAGAAGGGGGGGCGTTCCTGCTCGGGGAACGCCTCTTCAAACAGGCTTTCTGCAAAGTGCGAATGATCGCTTTCTGCTAAGGTTTTAAATGTAATCATTTATAAAAAACTAAAGTTGTTGATTTCAAAACGAATGGTGAGGCAGTGGACCCATCCTCTGGCATCATAGCCTTTCAAGGTGGTCTTGGAGTGGTGACAAGTGTAGCCGGCCTTGATGGCTCCAACCCCTTCCATATAGTAGCCGATGAAGCCACTCATGAAGACTCCCCAACCGATACCACCTTGGTTGACATAGTCGTAACTTCCGCTATAAGAACTTGGCGATTGGCCGTTCCAAATATCGAGAATGGAATAGGTGGAACCATCGATCTCCATGAGGCTCTCTTTGACTTTGGTGTTGTTGAAACTGGCACCGAGGTCGAGCTCGAAGCAGAGGTTGTCGCCTAAGTCGATGGTACGCGTGATGGCAAAGTCGATATTGATGCGATCCTCGCGACCCATGAGGCCGCAACGGATATATTGATGATTAGGTGTGAGGATACCTGTGCCATTGGTGCTGCTGAGGTTGAAGGCACCAAGCGCGTTGAGACGCGAGATGTCGAAGCGTAGCAACCATCCGAAACCGCTCTCGTAGTCGTATCGGATGCCTAATCCAAACTGTAGCGAGGTTCGGTAGTACATATCGCCATATTCCACGACTTGCAACTCGTCTTTGCTTCCCACAGCCGACGAGATGAGTCCGTCGTTTTTCAGTTGCTGCCAGATGCGGTTGCCATAGGTCTCACTATGCAGCACACGGTTGATGGTGTTGACATTCCCGGGACGACCCGAATAGAAATTGGCGGTATTGTCGTCGGCCCAAACGGCACCGGCGTTGGCAAAGACAGAAAGACCGGAAGGCTGACGCCTGGGAACGCCGTCGTCGGCAGCGGTGGCCTCCGGCGACAAGGATTTTAATCCGTCAGCCATGGCAGACGACGATAAAAGCATGGCTCCAATGAGTATAAATGCCCGTTTCATATCTCACCTCCTCTTTCCTTTACAATACTGGAAAGCAGTGCTTTGGCTCTGTTTAGACGAACTTTCACTGTGCCAACGGGGATATTCATCCTTTGGGCAATTTCCTCATAGGAGAGGTCTTCGTAGTATCGCAACTCAATGATCTGCCGATAGGGTTCCTTGAGCTGGTTGACAATCTCTTTCAAAGCTGCATCACGTTGCATGCGTATCATCATTTCCTCTGGATTAGGCTGTCCGGAAGGTATCTGATACTCAATGAAATCGTTTTCGCTTGTACGGGTGATGCTATTGAGCGAGACTGTCTCCAACTTGCGCTTGCGCAGGTAATCAATATAGGTGTTGACCCCGATAGAGAAGAGCCACGAACTAAAGGTACCCGTGGGGGAGTAGCGATGGAGTTGCAGGAATGCCTTGCTGAATGTTTCCATCGTGAGATCGGAAGCAGTGGTGGTGTTATGGGTCATGCGAAGCAAAAGCAGGTAGAGCGGCTCGCGGTATGAGGCCATAAGGTCGGCATACGCCTTACGGCTTCCTTCATCGCGGGCGGCACAAACAAGCTGATAATCAAGCTTCAGACGTTCGTTCTGAACTTTTGGCTCCACCTATTTGCTAAATTTTCTATTGTTATCTAACGGAGTTAGGACTAAAATAGTATTTGCAAGTATAAAATATATTTCTAAAAAAGGTGCCGCCAGATAGGTGAGACCGCCCTCAAATCGTTTGCAGAGCTGGGCGAATGCCACCATCTGCCAGGCCCACTTGATGGCCACCATTCCCGCCACCACAATCCAGGGAAGGGTGCCATTCAGCAGGAGCATGACGACCATTGTGTAGAAGATGATATTACAGAGCGGCAACAAATCTTCCTGCAGACGACTGCCCCAGCTGTGCCAGTTGCGCGTAGAGACTCTGTCAAGACGCTGACGATGCCACTGGGAGAAGGTCTTCTTGGGCTCGGTGCTCAGGCAGGCATCGCTGTCGATGCAGATGGCAGTATTATTGCCCGTGGCATTCTGGTAAACAAAGAGGTCGTCAGAGCCTCCCGCCACACTATAGTGACGGATGAAAGCCCCTTGTTTAAAGAAGAAGTTGCGGCGGTAACTTAGGTTGCGTCCTGAACCGGTGTAAGGATGACCCAGGAGGGCATGACCGAGGTAATGCGAACTATAGGATAGATTGTCATACTGCTGCATCACACCCAGGAGGGTTTTGGTGCGTTTCAATCCGCAAAAGCCCAGCACAATTTGAGTGTTTTTATCTGAATAGCCTCTTACCATTCCTCGCAGCCACTGCATATTTTTGGGAGTGCAGTCAGGATCTGCCAGAAGCAGGATGTCGTTTTTAGCACTCTTGATGCCGATAGATAACGGATACTTTTTACCCTGGAAGAGGTTCACATCCTCCTTGAAAGGCACCACTTTGAGGTGGGGATAATAGTCTTTCAGTAGTTTAAGCACGAATTGGGTGTCGTCGTGACTCAAATAATCAACAACCACCACCTCGAAATCAGGATAATCCTGTTCGAGCAAATAGACCAGGTTCTCTTTGAGCCAGACAGCGTCGTTGCGGGCGGTGAGTACCACACTCACCGGAGGCAGTTTCGAAGGTGCATCATTCCCCGTCTCTTTTTTTCGGTGCCAACGACCTATACGGAAATGGATTAAACCATAGTAGAGAGACAGGAATATTAAAGACAAAACCATTGCAATAGTAAACACAATGGATTGTTTATCAGTTAGAAAATCAGTAAAATCAAACATTTGAACATACTTCTTTAAAGTACAAAAATACTAATAATACAGTCTCCTTGTCGCTCTATACAAAGTATAAATATCAACAATTATTCAACACCTCCGCATAACAGTCTCATTTCCATCTATAAAACATACCAACTCCTACCGAGATAGAAGTTGGTACGGTAGTGTATAGCTTCGATATAGCTTTGATACGGGATAGGGGTGAGGAGGGAAGGTCAGAGTCGGCGGCCGAGTTTCTGAATCATTCCATTCTTCCAGGCGGGAAAGTCGCCAGCGAGGATATGTCGACGGGCCTCACCGACAAGCCAGAGATAGAATCGCAGGTTGTGGATGGAGCAAATCTGAAGACCCAGAATCTCCTCGGCGCGAATAAGATGGTGAAGATAGGCGAGGGTGTAAACTCGGTCGGCTTCTGCTGCACTCATTGGATTGATGGGTTCAAAGCAGCTCTCCCATTTCTTGTTTTTGATATTGATGGTGCCTTCGGCGGTGAATAGCAAGCCGTTACGCCCGTTTCTGGTGGGCATGACACAGTCGAACATATCTACTCCACGCTCGATGGCCTCGAGAATATTCTGTGGAGTTCCCACCCCCATCAGGTAGCGCGGACGATCTTTAGGAAGGATTGAATTGACCACTTCTATCATCCTGTACATCACATCTGTAGGTTCGCCGACTGCCAATCCGCCAATGGCGCAACCCTCAGGGTCTTTACTGGCGATATACTCTGCCGAGATTTTTCGCAAGTCCTCATACTGGCATCCCTGTACGATGGGGAAGAGTGCCTGGTGGTGTCCGTAGAGGGGTTCCGTCTCGCCAAAACGTTTAATGCAACGGTCGAGCCAACGATGTGTAAGTTCCATTGAACGTTTAGCATAGCGATGGTCGCTATCTCCTGGAGCACACTCGTCAAAAGCCATTATAATATCGGCCCCGATAATGCGCTGAATCTCCATCACGTTCTCTGGCGTGAAGAGGTGCTTGCTGCCATCAATATGGCTTCTAAAGGTACACCCTTCCTCTTTAATCTTCCGATTTTCAGCCAATGAGAAGACTTGGAATCCGCCGCTGTCGGTGAGCAAAGGACGGTCCCAACCATTAAACTGATGGAGGCCTCCCGCCTGTCTGAGCAAATCACATCCAGGACGAAGATAAAGGTGATATGTATTCCCAAGAATTATCTGTGCACCAATATCTTTACGCAGTTCGGATTGATGTACTGCTTTAACTGTACCTGCGGTACCGACAGGCATAAAAATAGGTGTCTCAATGTCTCCGTGGTCGGTATGTATAATGCCTGCTCGGGCATCGCCACTGGTGGCTTTGAGGTCGAAAGTGAGTCGATTGATCATTTAGAGGACAATCTTCTCAATGATGGCACGTGCTTCGAGCACAGCCATATAATCTTTCATGGCTCTCATCTGCAGGTCGTAGATGCTACGCGGGCAGTCGGGAGTGAAGGGCAACTTGCCGCTATCCCACAGCTTCAACACGGCTTCGAGGTTCTCCTTGCGGTTCTGCAGGTGATAGTATTCGCCTTTCATTCTGTCTTTGTAATCGCTCGAAAGCATCAGTTCGGTGATAGTCTGTAAATCCATAATATTTAAGGTTTAAGGGTTTAAAAGTTTATGGGGTTGTGGGTTATGCAAGCATTTCTTTTGCGACGGCAAGGGCTTTGTCCAGTCCGTCGGGATTCTTGCCACCAGCTGTAGCGAAATGGGGCTGTCCGCCGCCGCCACCTTGGATCTCCTTGCCAAGGGTGCGCACCATCTGGCCGGCGTTGAGGCCGGCATCGACGCGGTTCTGTCCCAGTACGATGAGGAGGGCCGGCTTGCCGTCCTTGACGCTGCCGAGCACCATGGCCATATCGGGATATTCGTTGCGGAGGGTGATGAAAGCGTCCTTGAGCGTATTGACATCATCGGCGATGCGCTCCACGACAACAGGGTTGGTGGCCAGACGCGAGGCGTATCCACGGGCCGTTTCCATGGCACGCATCTTCTGCATCTGCTCCACGACAGATTTCATCTGGGCATTCTCTTCCTGCAACTTAGCAATGGAGGAGGAGAGGTCTTTGGAGCCCTTGAACACTTCGGCCAAAGTGGCGAGCTGGTCCTGCTGACGGTCGGCATAGTTGGTGGCGGCTTCAGCGGTGATGGCCTCGATGCGGCGCATGCCGGCGGCGACGGCACCTTCGCCAATGATGCGGAAGGAACCTATCATACCAGTGTTCTGCACATGTGTGCCCCCGCAGAACTCGACACTGGGACCATATTTGATTACGCGTACCTTGTCGCCGTATTTCTCGCCGAAGAGGGCCATGGCACCGAGCTTCTGGGCTTCAGCGATGGGCATCTCGCGATGCTCCTCGAGCGACAGGCACTGGCGTATCATGCGGTTCACGCGGTGTTCCACATCGCGGATTTCCTCATGGCTGAGTTTTGCGAAGTGGCTGAAGTCGAAGCGCAGACGTTCGGCATCGACGCTGGAGCCTTTCTGCTCCACATGCTCGCCCAGCACCTGACGCAAAGCGTAGTGCATAAGGTGAGTGGCCGAATGGTTGCAGGCGATGGCAATACGTCTGTCGCCATCAACAACGGCGTGGAAAGAAGCAGTCAGGTCTTCAGGCAGGGTGTCCACAATATGTACGATGAGACCATTCTCTTTCTTGGTATTGACAACCCTCAACTCATAACTCTCAACTCTTAACACACCAGTGTCGCCTGTTTGTCCGCCGCTCTCACCATAGAAGGGGGTCTTGTCAAAGACCAGCTGGTAAAACTCTTTGTCTTTGGCCTTCACGCGACGGTAACGGGCAATATGCACATCGGCCTCAAGGGTGTCGTAACCCACAAATTTCTCTTCTATGCCCGGCATCAACTCCTGCCAGTCGTCACTTTCCACCTTGGCGGCTCCGCGACTGCGCTCTTTCTGCTCCTGCAAACCTTTCTCGAAGCCAGCCATATCGATGGTCCATCCTTTCTCACCGGCCATCAACTGTGTGAGGTCGATAGGGAAGCCATAGGTATCGAAGAGTTCAAAAGCGAAAGCGCCATCGACCACCTTATTGTCGGACTTCTTGGCTACATATTCTTCAAAGCGGCGTATACCTCCAGCGAGGGTTCGCAGGAATGCCTGCTCCTCTTCGAGGATGATGCGCTGGATAAGCTCTTGCTGTTTCTGCAACTCGGGGAACTGGTGTCCCATCTGTTTCACGAGGGTGGGGACGAGGGTATTCATGAAAGGCTCGGTGAAGCCAAGGAAGGTGTAGCCATAGCGGACAGCGCGACGCAAGATGCGACGGATAACATAGCCGGCCTTAACGTTGCTGGGCAGCTGGCCGTCGGCGATGGAAAAACTCACAGCGCGCAGGTGGTCGGCACAGACACGCATGGCGATATCGGCATCCTCGTTTTCGCCATAGACCTTGCCGGCCTTGGAGGCGAGCTCCTGGATGAGAGGCTGGAAGACATCGGTGTCGTAGTTCGAGCGTTTGCCCTGCATCACCATGCAGAGACGTTCGAAGCCCATACCGGTATCGATATGTTTGGCTTTCAGTGGCTCAAGGGTACCGTCGGCTTTGCGGTTGAACTGCATGAATACCAGGTTCCATATTTCGATGACTTGGGGATTGTCCTTGTTTACAAGTTCTTTGCCAGATACTTTTGCTTTCTCCTCTTCGGGACGGATATCCACATGTATCTCTGAGCAGGGGCCGCAGGGACCTTGGTCGCCCATTTCCCAGAAATTATCCTTCTTGGAGCCCTTCAGAATGCGGTCCTCGCTGATATGCTCTTTCCAGAAGTTATAGGCCTCCATATCCATCTCGAGACCTTCTTTCTCGTCACCGCCGAAAACAGTGACATAGAGCCAATCCTTATTAATCTTCATCACCTCGGTGAGAAACTCCCAGCCATAGGCGATGGCCTCTTTTTTGAAATAGTCGCCAAAGCTCCAGTTGCCCAGCATCTCGAACATCGTGTGGTGGTAGGTGTCGTGTCCCACCTCCTCCAGGTCGTTGTGCTTGCCGCTCACGCGCAGACACTTCTGCGAGTCCGTCACACGCGGCCACTGCCGCTGCTGGTTGCCCAGGAAGATATCCTTGAACT